>ENA-OYZM01000114-OYZM01000114.1-human-gut-metagenome-genome-assembly--contig:-NODE-114-length-33015-cov-6.867779_pt1 | contig 33015 bp, 29 predicted proteins | sample MGYA00243291_ERZ653477 | MGnify/ENA primary metagenome ERZ653477 (study PRJEB26926, sample SAMN06165024) | human gut metagenome | biome: ENVO:00009003; feature: ENVO:2100002; material: ENVO:00002003... | reverse complement strand
CACTCCTCGGAATGACATAGGACGATTGCCTTGACCGCAATGACGCTCGAGCGACTGGTCGTCGCCTTGCGGCTCGAAACCCCGTCTTCGAATAGGCACATTTTGTATATAAGTGCCCCTTGAATAAGTTAAAGTTAGTTTTTAGCTTGTGTTCCGTCTTCGAACAGACAAATACCGTGTATAAGTACGCTTCGAATAAGCTAGAATATTCCTCAACTGCACGAAGTGCAATATCACGCACGCTTTGCGTGCATCTCATTGTTGCCGACGGCAACAAAATTTCCGTCTTGAAATGCATATTTCGATATGATATAATTATTCAGCGAATAAAATAGAAAAGATGCGATTTTGCTGCGCTAAATCGGACGTTTCGGATTGAATTTCGGGACGTAAAAGGGGAAAACTATGATAAAAATTTATATTGACAACAAACCCGTAGAGGTCAAAGAAGGCACGAGAGTTATCGATTTGTTGCCCTCGAAGGATAAGTGTAAGTACGTCGTGTGCAAGCTCGGCTCGCAAATCAAGGAACTCAATCGCAAATTGTCGGGCAAGGACGACGGCAAAACCGTTGAGTTTTTGGGCATTGACAATCAAGAGGCTGTCAAGGCGTACGAGGCAAGTTTGAGATACGTCGTCGCAATGGCGTTTCACAATCTTTATCCCGACGTGCGTATTTGCTTCGGCTACAATGCGTCGCGTTCGATTTTCTGCCAAATTCTCACCAAAGGTTTCAACGTGTCCAAAGCCACCGACGAGGTGCGCAACGAGGTGGACAGAATTATAAAAGCGGATATGCCTATCGAGCGTATTACGGTGTCCACCGACGAGGCGCGCGAGATTTTTGAAAAGATGGGCAGGGACGACAAGTTGCGTATCTTGCCGTATCGTCCCGAAAGTTTGGTGAATATCTACGTGTGCGGTGATTATTACGATTATCTGCATGCGTATATGGTGCCGTCCACGGGGTGCATTTTCAGCTACAACCTCATGCCGTACAGCCCCGGAATTATCATTCAATATCCGCGTTCCGAACTCAATGCGGAAATCCCCGAATTTGTGGAAGAAAGCACGTACGGACGCACTTTGCAACGCGCGACGGCGTGGGCGAATAAGACGAAAACGGGTACGGTTGTCGACATCAACGACAAGGTCGAACCGGGAAGAGAACTCGATTTCGTGCAAATGTGCGAAGCGCGTCAAAACAGTATGTTGTCCGAACTCGGAAACAGAATCGAAAGCGACAAAGAAAATATCCGCCTTATTTGCATCGCGGGGCCGAGTTCGAGCGGCAAGACGACGTTTTGCAACAGAGTGCGCATCGAGCTTGTGTCAAGAGGAATAAATCCCGTCATGATTTCCATGGACGACTACTATCTCGAACGCGAAAAGATTTGCAAAATGCAGGGCAAAGCGGCAAATGAGGTTGATTTGGAACATGTTGAATGTCTTGACATCGAGCAATTCAACAAGGATCTTTTCGACCTTATCAACGGTGAGGAAGTTACCTTGCCGTGCTTCAATTTTGCAAAGGGCGCAAAAGAGAAAGGACGCACGATAAGAGTTGACGAGCACAGCCCCATTATGATTGAGGGAATACACGCGCTCAACGAAAAACTTACGGCATCTATCCCGAAACACCAAAAATTTAAAATCTACATTGCGCCTCAACTTGCAATCAATGTGGACGACCATTCGCCGCTCAGTACGACGGATTTGCGTTTGATACGTCGTATAGTGCGTGATATGCAATTTAGAAACTATCCGGCAAAGAACACCATCGATATGTGGCAAAGCGTCAGAAGCGGTGAGTTTAAGTGGATTTATCCGTGGCAAGAGGGCGTTGATTTCGTGTTCAATTCCGCGCTTGCGTACGAGCTTTGCGTGCTCAAAAAACTTGCGTTGCCTGCGCTCAAAGAGATAAAAGACACCGATCCGCAATTCTTGGTGGCGAACAGACTTATCAAATATCTCAAATACTTCAAGACGATAGAGGACGAGAATTTGATACCGTGCAACTCGCTTTTGAGAGAGTTTATCGGCGGAAGCTGTTTCAACGTATAAGGTAGTTTACAAAGCAAAAACGGCTGATAAACTATGCGTTTTGTCAAAATAAGACGAAATCGCATTGACGATACAAACATTAAATCGGAGAGAATTATGGCAAAAATCGCGGTTGTCGGCATGGGGCAAGGAGGTATGGTTGCCGCCATATGTCTTGCAAAACGAGGACATGACGTCACTGTTTTTGAAAAGAGCAAAAGAGGCGAAGTGAGCTACGATTGGCGCGACGATATTCGCGCGGATGTGTTCGAGGCGGTAGGACTTGAAATGCCGCCCGAGGACGTATATTGCCAAAAGAGCAAGTGGCTTTTCGTGTCGCCCAACGAGGAATATTCTTTGCCCGTTCCGCCGTGTCCGCCCATGGAAGAAATTTCCGTATACCGCACGAAACTTTCCGAGTATTTTGCAAAACAGGCGGAAAACGCAGGGTGCAAACTTGTGTTCGAAACGGAAGTGACGTCGCTTGCAATCGAAAACGACGTCGTTGTCGGCATATGCGCAGAGGGCAAGAAACAATTTTTCGATTTGGTTATCGACGCAAGCGGTATGCGCTCGCCTTTCCGCGCGCAAGTGCCAAATAAGTTTGAAATTCAGTCAAAGCCCGGCAAAGACGACGTGATGTACGGATACCGCGCGTTTTTCAAGAGAGTGGAGGGAATGAACCCTCGCGATTCCGAAATCAATTCGACGCTTTATCTCAAACACCTCGGAAGCGTGGGGATAAGTTGGTGCAATCTCAACGAGGACAATTTCGTGGACGTGCTTATCGGACGCGTCGGTGGCCTTTCGGACAAGGAAATCGAATATACCGTCGGAGCGTTGCGCGCAAGCAATCCTATTTTGTCAAACCAACTCGTAAGCGATAGAAAAGTCGAAATTTGCCTACGTATGTCCATTGCAAGAGCGGTTGCGGACGGATACGTCGCGATTGGCGACAGTGCGTTTATGACAATGCCGCTTATGGGCAGCGGTATAGAATCCTCGATGAAAGCCGGGAAAATGTTTGCCGATTACGTTGAGGAAAATAAGATTGATGAGTTTACGGCAAAAAACATGTGGGGATTTTATCATAAGTATATGACAACGCTCGGTGCGGATTTCGCATTCGTCGACGTGCTAAAACGTTGGGCGTTGTCCCTCGATCCGAAGACGATTGACTGGGTGTTCGGCGGCGGACTTATCGAAAAGAGCGACCTCGCACTCGTAACCACAGACACTAGCGGCGAAAAACCGAAGATGAGCGCAAAGTCGATAATCAAAAAAGTGTTTTTGCTTTTGGGACATTTCGGACTCGTATGCAAGGCAATCGGTTGTTTGACAAGAAGTTTGAAAGCAAAGAGCATAGCGAAGAAAATTCCTGCCGAATACGACGAGAAGAAACTTGCAAAGTGGACGAAAAAATACAACAAACTCATTAAAAACTAAAGCGCATACAAAGTCACATTTTTCAAAAAACAACTATGTACAAAATAGCAAGAGTCGGATTGCATCATTTCGAAGAGCCGTGTTTGTCGGGCGAGAGAGGTAGCGGAACTATCTTCTTTTCGGGATGCAATTTGCGCTGTTTGTTTTGCCAAAATTTTGAGATTTCGCACGGCGGAAAAGGACTTGAAGTGAGCGAAAAGCAACTTGTTTCGCTTATGCTTTATCTTCAAGACTCGGGCGCGCACAACATAAATCTCGTAACTCCGTCAAATTACACGCATTTGCTAAAAGATACGCTTAAAATTGCAAAATCGCAACTTAAAATACCGATTGTGTGGAACAGCAGCGGATACGAAACCGTGCAGAATCTCAAAAAACTCGATGGTTTGGTCGATATTTATTTGCCCGATTTTAAGTATTACGATGACGATTTGGCATGGCAATATTCGCATGCAAAAGGGTATAGAAAAATCGCTTTCGACGCAATAAGCGAAATGCGGCGTCAGCAACCCGCCGACCTTTTCGGCGACGACGGAATGATGCAAAAAGGCGTTATCGTTCGCCATCTCGTTTTGCCCGGCGCACTTGAAAACACAAAAGGGGTTTTGCAAGATATTTCATCGATTGACGATACGATGTACGTTTCATTGATGGGGCAGTATTTCCCGACGCCGAACGTTGAGAATCATCCGATTTTGTCAAGACGCATAACAGAGGACGAATACGACCAAGCAACGCAAGCATTTTTCGACGCAGGATTGCAAAACGGTTTTTCGCAGGAACTTGACAGCGCAACGGAAGAGTACGTGCCCGATTTCGATTTGCAAGCGTTGCAAGAGATTTTGAACGAAACGGAAAAATAAGCGTGACGGAAAAGGCGGTTGCGTATATTAAGTATAAAGGAATTTATGAGTATTTATCAAATCGTTATTACGTGCGTATTTACGGTTATGACCGTGCTGGGCTTCGTCGTTATGGGCATAGACAAAGCAAAGGCAAAGGAAGGAAAGTGGCGTATAAAAGAAGCCGCGTTGTTTGCGTTTGCAATTTTGTTCGGCGGAGTGGGAACGACGCTTGGAATGTACGTTTTCCGTCACAAGACGAAACATTGGTATTTTGCGGTATTTTTCCCTATTCTCGCCCTTGTCGATATTGTGCTTTATGCCGTAGGAATGTACTTTCTCAGATGATAGCAAGCGCAATATCTTGCGTTTTGTCCGTGAAACATACACAAAATGCAACACGGTTCGTGTGCTTAAAAAAACTTTAAAAAAGTTGTCGAAATTTGGTTGCGCAAAACGTTCGGTTGTGCTAACATACTGTCAAATGTGAATCGGAGGGCAACCATGGATCAAAGCGTTGTTAAGCTCAAGAAAGTAATTCTCCTCGCAACAGCTTCTGTTGCAAAGATTGTATTTTCTTCCTTCGACGAGTGCCGTTTTCCCTCGATTGACAGTGAAATTGCCTAATGTAGATGTCCCTAGCGGACATCTTTTTTTTGCCCTCTGCGGCAAATAGGCGCGTGAGAAGATAACAAAAATTATATATAGGAGAAAGACAATGTCAAAAAACCAACTCGTTTACGATGTCAATGACAAACCTGCTTTTGGCAAAAACCTCGTGTTTGCATTCCAACAAGTGCTTGCAATCATGGCAGCAACAATCGCAGTCCCGACCATCATCGGTTTGCCCACTCAAATTCCGGCGGCAATCCTCGGCGCAGGCCTTGGTACAATCGTGTATCTTCTTTTCACAAAATTCAAAAGCCCGGTCATCATATCGAGTTCGTTTGCGTTTTTGAGTTCGCTCTCGACGGCGCTTGCATTCGGATATTGCGGAATTATCCTCGGTGGTATTCTGGCAGGTCTTGTGTATGTTGTTTTGGCACTTATCATCAAGTTTGCAGGCAGCAAATGGGTTTCAAAACTCATGCCTCCTGTCATCATCGGCCCGACGGTTGCACTCATCGGTCTTTCTCTTGCAGGCAGCGCAATGGGCGACATCGTCAAGGCGAGCGGACTTAAAGAAGTTGCAGGCGAATTGGTGTCAGTCACCAACGGTTCATACAACCTTGTCGCACTCCTTTGCGGTCTTGTGACGCTCATCACAATCTGCATTTGCTCAACTCAAAAGAGATTCAAAATGGGACGTCTCATTCCGTTCATTATCGGTATCGGCGCAGGATATGCGGTTGCGTCTTTCTTCTCCATATTCGGATATGCTTGCAACGTTGAATATCTTCAAATTGTCAACTGGAAGCCCCTTGTAGACAACTTTGCGGCACTCGGCGACAGCACTGCAAGCGTAGGCGCAAAATTCCAATCTTTCCTCAACTATCCCGACTTTGCTCTCATCGAAGCTATCAGAGAACTTGTTACGGGCAACGTCAACGATGCAGTGAAGGCCGCAACCAAAGGAGTTGCAACGACACTCACTTGGGCAGGCGTCGGCGAAGTCGCACTTGCGTTTATCCCCGTCGCTCTCGTCGTCTTTGCAGAGCATATCGCAGACCACAAGAACCTCGGTTCTATCATCGGTCGCGACCTTGTTGAAGGCGAACCCGGTCTTTGCAGAACACTCCTTGGCGACGGCGTAGGTTCTATGGCCGGCACGGTGTTCGGCATTTGCCCCAACACCACTTACGGCGAATCGGTCGGTTGCGTTGCAATCACCAAAAACGCTTCCGTATCCACAATCTTCCTTGCCGCAATCATGTGCATAGTGCTTTCCTTCATAAGCCCGCTCATGGCATTGCTGCGCACAATCCCCGCTTGCGTAATGGGCGGTGTGTGCCTCACGCTCTACGGCTTCATCGCAGTCAGCGGTCTTAAAATGTTCAAAGACATCAACCTCGGCGACAACAAGAATCTCTTCACGGTTTCCACAATCCTCATCGCAGGTATCGGCGGACTCTCAATCAAGATTCCGTATGCTCTTGCAGGCGACGGCACCGTGACAAAGACAATCACAATCACTTCAATCGCAACCGCGCTTGTGCTCGGCATCATTGTACACGCAATCATCAACGCAATCGAAAAGAAACAAGGCGGCGACGGCAACGAGGAATTTGCCAAGGAAGAGCCCCAAAGCCTTATCACAGGCGCTGTAGCTCCCAACGCAACCTTTGATGTCGGCGTAGACGTCGTAAAGGCTGCCGAAGAAAAAGAAAGAGAAGAAGAGGTTGTAGAAGAACTCCGCGAAGAAGAAAAAGCGGAAGAACAATTCGAATCTTCCGATAAAGAATAAGTATAAAAATATATCTATATTGCAATAAGGAAAACAGGAGATAACATCATGAAAGAATACGACAACGTGCACATTCTCGACCATCCGCTCATTCGTCACAAAGTGGCGATTATCAGAGACAAAAACACCACGACCAAACAATTCAGAGAGGTCATCGGCGAAATTGCAACACTCATGGCATTTGAAGCGTTCAAGGATGTTCCCACTCAAACCGTGACCGTTGAAACTCCGCTCGAAACCGTCGAACAAACAGTGGTCAAAGAAAATTCAATCGCAATCGTGCCAATCCTCCGTGCAGGACTCGGCATGGTGGACGGCATCCTAACGCTTTTTCCCGCCGCAAAGGTCGGACACATCGGTATGTACCGCAACGAGGAAACCCTCGAACCGCAAGAGTACTACTGCAAGTTGCCCCAAGGCATCGAGGACAAAGTCGTTATGCTCGTAGATCCTATGCTCGCAACCGGCGGTAGTGCCAACGATGCAATCGCGCTCCTCAAAAAACGCGGATGCAAACACATCAAATTCCTTGCCATCATCGGCGCTCCCGAAGGAGTCGAAAAAGTCCACTCCGAACATCCCGACGTTGAAATCTACGTTTCCACGCTTGACCGTCAACTCAACGAGAACGGCTACATTTTGCCTGGGTTGGGGGATGCCGGCGACCGTATCTTCGGCACAAAATAACGCGTAAAACAGCGAACAACTGCGGCAGAGTCGCTCACTCGAATAGTCACGTACAACAAGTACGCTCCTATCCGCTTGAGCGGCTCTTTCTTGTTCTTCATCTGTTTTACGCGTTATTTTCAAAGAGCCGGAGACAAAGTGCGCCCCTGTCTTCAAGCGTGGCTTTTCCTTGCTCTTCATCTATTTAAAGCTATTATTTTCCACTCTAAATAGTTTATAGCATAAGGGATTCGCCAAACAGCGATTGATACCGAAGGTCAATCGCGTGCAGCCTGACCGACGAGGCAGGGCGCGTGAAAAGCAGACATCGTGGTCTAGGACGGGATTCGCTCCGCTTGACCTATGCAAAAAACACGCACAACCTAATTGTGAAAAAACATTCCACACGGCAATAATTGGTCTGCGCTATCACGCCGGGGCGGGCACACAATTCACGGGATTGTGTGCGATTCCGCCCGTTCGAATCCCTTATGACGCAAAAAAAATACGAACTCGATATTTGAGTTCGTATTTTTTGTGGCGTCCTAGCAAGAGAAATGTGCGAACTCTTAATAAAAGAAACAGCGGACGGATCCGCTGATTCTATCTGCTGTTCTATGTCTTTTACATATTCTTTGGTTACTTGGGGCACGCCTGCGAGATTTTTGAAATTGTATGTGATGACGATATTATCATTGTATAAAATAACATCGCGCACAAACGTATTTATAATGAGTTTTCTAACGTTTAAGTCGGTAGTGTCTACATTTACAAATTCATATAAATACTCTTTGACTTGTTCAGCCGTCAAGAAAGATTCTGATTTTGCTTTTTCTTGCTGTATATCGAAATCGTATTGCGTTATTAGTGTTTCAAGTTCATTGAGTCTATTTTTAGTTGCGGAAGTGATTATTCCTTGCTCTATCGCTTTGATGATATTATTTTGGGATCTAACTGCTTCCGCACGGCTTTTTTCAAGCATTTTGAGTTTCGAATTATCCTCGCACGTTGATTTGTGAGCAGACGATATTTTTTGTGCAAGCATGTTTATATTAGATTCGGTAGCAATTACTTTTGTAGTGATTTCAATCACCAAATCTTCTATCAGTTTTTTCTGAATCGGTTTGCTATTGCAGTTTATCTTTTTCCTAGTGCGCGATAGGCATGAGTAGTAATAATGCGTGTCGCCCGTTTTCGATGTTCCGCTAATACCGACCATCTTTTGATTGCAGTCGCCGCAGATGAGTTTTCCTGAAAGCAAGTAATTAAACACTTCTTTTTTGCGACTTGGCGCATGTTTGTTTTCCTCGTGTATTTTGCTAACTATATTCCATATTTCATCCGAAATAAGACGCGGAAAAATGTTATCGTATTTCACGCCTTGCCGTTCCACAGTGCCGGTATATTTCTGATTGCTTAAAGCTCTGTATATCACTGCCAAACTAATCGTTTGCCCGTCACGATTCCTATATCCGCATTCTTTGAAATACTTTTCTATTGCGTTTGCGGTATAGCCTTGTGCGCATTTGGTGAACATCTCGACGACGAGCGGCGCTTCTATGGGGTGGGGAACATATTTTTTATCTATAATATCGTAACGAGACCGAAACAAACTGCTTAAAAAGTTTAATAGCAAATGCCGTTTATACCATCGGCACTAAAAAAGTCCACCATCATCACCCTGGTCGCGGAGTTTCTCAAAATACAATTACCCGCACATCGATTAATAATCCTATTAAGATAGATAAACATAAACTAATATAAAAAGAGAGAACTACAGATGAGTGGAACCATGTTTAAATGTGATAATATAGGAAATAGATTATCTGATAATATCGAAGCTGAACGTGTTCATGTACATCCAGTTATTATTCGCGCTAATAATATACAAGCCTTAAATCTGAAAAAGGGAGATTATATTTTTTACTCCAGTGATGCATTTTTAATAAATAAAATTTACGAAGTTGCGACTATTTTTCCAAATGGTCTAGAAGCTAAATGAGCATTTATTGTAATGACAGTTTTAGTTAAATTTATATGCGGTAATGATGGGAGGCGATTGCTATTTAGTAGCAATTAGATTATTTTTAATATGAGTTATAAGTAAATCGCTACATATCTTTGTCGCATTTTGATGAAGTATTCAAACACGGTAGATTGCGCTCGTTCAAGTATGGCGGCGATTTCGGGATAACTCAGTCCGTTTTGCCTGCATTCGAGCGCAATTCGCATATTATCGGTCAAATTTAGGCTTTCAACGATTGCATCATAGACGGTGTAGTCCTTGACAACTTCTTCTTCAATCTCGCAAGACGGCTCGCTGACGGGCGTTAAAGCATCAAGGCTCACAGAGCGGTAATAATCGCTTGTTTTTCGAGTTATAAGTTTAGACATCGATCTAATGCACGCAATCTTGACTGTTATTGCCTTGCCCTTTTTATCGCGTGTCAAAACGTCGTTTAATCGCTTCCCATAATGATTACAAAGGAATAAAGCACATTCTTGGACTAAATCATAACTGTCGCTGAACGTGTGGTTAATATCGTTTTTACGTTTTATATCTACGCATAGGTCTGCATATATCTTTTGCATTTTGCTTCCCATATAACCGATAAGGAATCGTGTTTCATACATCGCCAACTGTTCTGCCATTGCAAGAACGTTGTTTTCTGAGATTGTTTCTTTGAAAACATCATAATTTTTGATGTGGTTTTTCATTTGTATATACGCTCCGAGTTTTATTTGCCTTTCGGCAACAAGACGGCGCAGCGCCGAGAAAACTCAATAACGTATTGATTCAAATCACAAGATGCCTATGTCAACGACTAGCGTAAATTATTGCGTCTACAATAAAACAACCTATATCAAACAAGCAATAATTTTGCCGTTGATATAGGCTTTCCTCCGTGCTAAACCGTCACCCCGAAAGGCAATAAATCGGAACGGTGAATAAGAAACGAATGGTGGAATTTGCATCTAAATTCCGATGCAAGAATTGCCGAAAATATTAAAAATTTTATAGATAAAACCTGGTTGCAAAGAAATTCTTTGTAAAAAATAATACGAACTCGTTTTGTGAGTTCGTATTATTTGTTCTTGGCGTAGCATAAGGGATTCGAACCCCTGACCTTCTGGTCCGTAGCCAGACGCTCTATCCAGCTGGGCTAATGCTACATTGCCTGCTTCGTTTAAAGCATAAATATTATATTGTTATAAAAAAGAAAAGTCAACCGTTTGCGGAAACATCGTTTTCTTTTTTTGGCAACTTTTTTGCTAGGTTGCGAATTTATTTGTTTTCGTAGTCTTTGAGCAAGCCGTTTATACCGTTATAGGAGAGGGTGGCGACGATTTTTGCCATGTCGTCGAGAGAATGTTCCTTCGACGAATTAAACCAGCGTTGAAACACCGTAAACATGCCCGAAATGACGAAGTCGAGCACGATGTCGAGCGTTGCTTCGTCAAGGACGGAATATTCGGAAATGACCTCTTTGGCACGTGATTTGAGGGATATAAAGAGCTTTGAAACGAGATTTGAGTTGCTTTCGACGGAAATCAAATGTTGATAGAAGTCAAAATCACTGTTGATGATTTTGACAAGCTCGTCAAACATTTTGTTGGGATTGTGCAAAAGTTCGTTGACGTTGTGTTCGCGGATGACTTTCTCAAAACTGTCGATGATTTTGTTCTCGATTTCGCCGGTAAGCTCGTAGATGCCGTCGTAGTAGTTGTAGAACGTTTTGCGATTGATGTCGGCTCTGTCCGCAATATCCTTGATGGTGATGTCGTTGATGTTCTTTTCGGACAGTAATTGCGCAAAAGCGCGGTAGATGGCTTTTTTTGTTTTTGCGATACGTCTGTCGACTTTTTTCTCTTCCATTTTTCGATACTATTTTCGATGTTTTCGAGGAATAATACACAAAGGGTGTGTTGCCATGTGTAATATGCCGCACTTTTCGCGATTTTGCCGCCCTCGAAACTATCGGAAAGTCCTTGCGTTTTTTCTTGTCTGTATTATAATACACATATGAGGTATAAGTCAAGATTATTGCATAATTTTTCGATAATATCACAGGGAAAATCGTGAGAAAACGATAAAAAGACGATAAAAGAGAGGTTATAATTATGAACGTTGCAATAGTAATCGATATATTTCATGACAAGGGTAACGGCACGTCCATGTCGGCAAGGCATTTGGTTGAAAACCTCGTCGAGCGCGGAATTGGCGTAAAAGTGCTTTGCGACAACGCAGGTCAGCAAAACGAAACGATGCAGGGAGTGGAGTTCGTTACGTTTCCCATACAACAAGTTCCTATCTATCAAAAAGTCATCGAGCAGCAACACGCATGGCTTGCATCTCCGAACGACGCGCGCATAAAAGAAGCTCTCAAAGACGTCGATTTGGTGCATATATACATGCCTTTTGCGCTTGGAACGCACTGCGCGCGCATAGCGCACGAGTTGAAAATTCCCGTGCTGGGATGCTATCACGTGTCCGCCGAAAACATCACCTTCAACGCAAAAATGAAGTATATCCCCGGAGCGACGCCTGCAATGTACGAATTGCTCAAAGTGTACCATTATAAGCCGGAGTGGATAAACAATATTCATTGTCCGTCAAGATGTATCGCATCGACGCTTATGGGGCATTTGTACAACCAAAATTTGCACGTGATATCCAACGGCTACGACCCTGCGTTCAAGCGTATAGACAACGTGAAAATCCCCGACGGTTGCGAGGATAAAGTCATCGTTACGAGCGTCGGAAGGCTCACCGAGGAGAAACGTCAAGACCTCATAATAAAAGCGGTTGCAAAGAGCAAATACCGCGATAGAATATCGCTTTTCCTTGCCGGCAAAGGTCCGAAGCAAGAGGAATACGAGAAACTTGCAAAAGAACTCAACGTTGATTTGCACATCGTATTTTTATCTCAAGGAGAGCTTGTCAATTTGCTCAACGCATCCTATCTTTTCGTGCAAGCCAGCGACGTTGAAACCGAATCCATAGCCTGCCTCGAAGCAATAGCGTGCGGCACCGTTCCCGTCATCAGCAACGCAAAAATGTGCGCTACGAAACAATTTGCGCTTACGCCGCAATCAACGTTCGGAAAGGGTAGTGCGTATTCGCTTGCAACGATGATGGATTTTTGGATTGCAAACAAGAAAACGCATGACGAAATGATGCCGAAATACAGCGAATTTGCCCAAAAATTCAGCTTGGACAAGTGTATAAATTATATGCTCGAATTGTATGAGTTTTTGCTCAACGACGACAAGAAAAAATATATCGTCAAAGACTACAACAACCCTATGACGTTTACGCTTGATAGGGATCAACTCGGATTGATTTCGCCAAAGCATAATCAATTCCGGTTGCTTGCAAAACAGAAGCGTTTTATGTCAAAGTGATTCAAGCAAAATCTGCGTCGATTTTGATGAAAACGCAAAAACAACAAGCACACGGCAGTGTGCTTTTTATTTGCGGTTTTCGCATATCTAACGAGCTATTTTTATTTAAAAGGATTATTTGAGTTTGCCGAGCCCTATCGAATAACCTTGCGCTTTGCCAAGCTCTTTCGCACTCTTTTTGTCAAGCAGTTCTACGCAACGGATAAACGTGCAAATTTGCTCGCAAGCAAGGGCGGAGTTGTATTTGTCCATGTGATGATTTTCCGCAATCGAGCAAAGATAATCGGGAGCGGTGACAAGCGCGATTTCGGGAATACGCTTGTTGAAGAGTGGTTGACCTTCGCCGAAGTGGAGCATATTGTGTCCGCGCAGCGTCATAGTGCGCACGATATCGCGCTCTTTTATTGCTTCGTAATAGACGTCGTCGACGACTCTATTGCCCGTGTAGACTATTTCTACGTCAATGGGATTGGTCTGCGTGTACACGCCGTTTACGTCCTTCCATTCCGTGCATCCGAGATGTTCGACGGCGCAACCCGCAACCGCTTTCAAGCCGCCTTTTTTGCCTTTCCAAACCTGTTTGTTGTCGGCAAGGAAACGGGATGTTGCCTGATCCGTTCCCGTGCGGAAATTTGGGAGGCGGAAGTGTCCCGTGACGAATGCGAACACTAGATTTCTGTCCGTCGGATGTTCTTTGAAATACTCCATCATACGCAAAAGTCCGATTGCGCCGTTTTCTTCGCAGAAGTTGCATCCGTCGGTGTGAGTGTTGATTATTATTGCTTCCTTTGTGTCTTTTTTGCCTTTTATGACGGTGTAGAACGATTGCGTGTTGGCGTCTTCGAGCGTACCCGTGAGTTTGAGAGTTGCGCTCTTTTTCGCTTTTGCGGCGTCGAGCACCGTTTGTCCGTCCTTTTCGTTTACCCAAACCATAGGCACTTTGAGGTAGTGAAGGATAAAGTTGAGCACTTGCCCTTCGACCATTTTGTCCGACATATCTTCCCAAATGCAAATCATACCTTTCATGCCCGACAGTTGCGCAGCCCAGAAGGTGAGCAAAGTTTTGACGAAAGACGTACTGACCGGGCCTCTGTAACTCTTTTCGATTTCGAGGTCGCTCGGCAAGGATTTGCGCTTGTCAAAAGCGATTTTACTGCTTATTTTCGAGAGGTTTTTTATGTGACAAACGGCAATTTTGCCTCTTGCCCTTTGGAAGCCGAGAGGGTGATTCCCGACTACGACCAGCTTTCCACTGACACCGTTTTCGCCCGTGAGTCCGCTGTAAGGGAAGGGAGACGACACATGCACGTCTTTGCCGTCCACGACGAGCGAGCAGTCTTTGCATTGCCAACGCTTGAAAGTGTAGGGAGTGACGTTGACGTCAAGTCCGAGTTTGATGATTTGAGCCTTTATCCATTCGCAGAATTCGTTTTGCGCGTCCGTGCCGGTAAGACGAATTCCGAATGAGTTCATGGTGTTCATATCTTCGTCAACTTTTTTAGGGTTGAAGTATTTTGTTACGTCCATAATTTTCTCCTTCATATCCGTTGCCGTCGATCTTGTTAAAAATATATCGACATATTTGATTGTAACACATTTGTAAGATATGTCAATGCGCAACAAAAAAGAAGAATGGATTTGGCAAGCGAACAACAAAAACAGAGAATGTCAAAATTGCGAATTCAGCCGATTAGATATATAAAAAAGCTCGACATTATTGTGAGGAGCTTTTTTGAGTGCCATATTTGGATTGATTTTGTTTAGTCTGCCGCTTCGCTCATCTCAATGCGGGTGTTTGGCATAAGTCGCATGAGAAAATATTGTATTGTCAATGTAAATCCGATCGAACAGAATACGTGAATTTGAGCAATCGACGATATGGGATAGGGGTGTTCTACGATGCCTTTCAGATTTGCCAGTTTGAGCATAATGACAGAGGTCATCAGGACATAGGCAAGCATACCCACGGAAATCATGCCTTGTTTTGGGTTTCTCAAAAGCGTCGTGATAAAAAACAAAACTTCCGTCACAAAAAACATAATAAAGCCTATCGTTGCGACGTTGTTGTGAATTTCCCGCAATCTCTTGTATTTTTCGGCGAGTTCGCCTTCGACTTCGATCCACGGTACGGACATGCCGGCAGTGAGAATGGTTGCGCTTATCAGGCTCAATCCCAAAAACAAATACTTCAATTGTTTTGAATACTGCCCTGCGTCAAGACACATTTTCATCGAAAGGATGAATCCTGCAACGAAAAGGAATCCGTAAAAGAGGACAAGTCCCATATGTTTTTCCCTGTAAGCGATATAAGAGAGGGATTTGAAAATAGGTTTTTGACCGTTCAAACTGCAACATATTGCCGAAATCGCAGGGAAGATAACGCACCAAAATGCAATCAAAATCACTTCGAACACTTTTTGATGTTTATCGAGATATTTCGGTTTCGACGCATTATGGTTAAAAGCTTTCATATCCAAATCTCCCGTAAAGTTTATCCTAAAAGCATTTATAACACGAAAAGCCGAGAAATTCAATAGTTACTTCATTTTTAATATTTCTCCATTGAATTTTACATGTCGAATTTTTCAATCTGCATTCGGTTTGTCGGTGAGAAATCGCTATATCCAAGCACTTTTATTAAAATTTGCAACCTTGTAAACACAATTCGTATATCGGCGTGAAATTAAGGTTTTACAAACGCATGGAAAGGGCGCAAGCGGAAATCCTTACTGTTTAGTAGACCTTTTGAGTGGATTTGTTAAATTCTTGCAAAAGATAAAAAACATTAGTTCGACAAAATCAAAATTTATGAAAAGTTTTTAATCATTTTTGAAATGGGCATTGTTTTTTCTTTTTAAATATGATAGCATAGTGTAGAAGCAAACGAGGAAATCGTGCATATTATTTAATAAATACTTGCAAAAATCCCGTCTGCTTGCCAAAGACGAATCGTGCTTACACGGTTAAGAGGGAATATTTGATGGTATGTGACGTACATAACGCCAATGTTGACAAGAACGCATCCGCGATTCTTATCGGCTCCAATCTCATCGCCGAATCGGCTGTGAGATATATGGCGTTTTTGTCCGTGATTTTCGACCGCAACGGTAATTTTAAAACGATTTTCCATTCAGACAACACAACTATGCAAAAAACCTTAATTTTACGTAGGTGTTTTCAGCGTACCGGAAAATGCGTTTTCAAAAATAGCGAACAACGTTTGCAGTCGGTTTTCAACGTATACGGGCTTGACGCTCGATATTCGATTTAAAGGTATATAGGAGATCAAAATGTTCGATAGCTTGTTGCTTCTCAATAAATTAGGTTCTGTGGACATCGGATTTTTCGTTGCCTGCGCCGCGATAATCGTGCTTATCGTTGCGGTGTATTTTTTGATACCCGTATTCAACAAGAAGCAATATCGTGAGCAAAGGGACAATTTGAAAAAGCGCGAGGACGCGTTCAGATCCAATCGGAACGCAAGAGTGATGCAAGAAACCGCATCCGACGGCGACGTTTCGGCAAGCTCCGAGCAAAACGAAGTCGTTGAACAAGACGTTCAACCTACTGAAGTCGACGCCGTTTGTGACAACGCAAACGACAATACCGACGGCGGCGAAGACAAGCAATGAAGAAAGGTCTTGTCATTGCCAACATCATATATTATCTGTTCACGTTCACGATAGGCGTTTTGCTTGCCGTGTTCTTGCCGTATTTTTTGATGCTGTACGGAGAGTCGGTGAGCATAATCGAGAAGTCGCTCGCCGAAAAAAACTATTCGCAAGCGATAGCTATCGTCGGCGGATACTACGACGATCAATACGTTCTGCAACAAGATCTTCAAACGGGCGGGGGAATCGTGCTGTTTAAGGCGGCAACTCTCTATCCCGGTACGGACGAGGACGGCAACAGCGTGCAGGACATGAGAATGCACAAAGCCTATGCCGGCTTTATATATGGAATAAAAGATATATATAAGGTTACAAAAAACGACAATAACAACGCAAAAATCAACGTGACCGATCTCGACGGAAACGTACACAGGGTTGAGGTGCTAGACACCGACAGCAACGGAGATTCGATAAAGGATACCAATTCGACTTGCGTAAAGAACGGATTTATCTACGTCGATCTCGATCAAGACACGCTCTCGTCAATCGCGAAAATCGAGTTGATAGATTGTGACGGCACGGTGTTTGCGAGCGTCGATGCAAATCTCGACTTCGGCGACGAGTTCTTTGAGGACTGCGAAGCGTTCGTCACCGAGTATAACGCCGATTTCAAATCGGACAAGCTCAGCGGACTCAACGATGCGCTTCTTGCAAAAAACGAACATTACAAAATAAGCTCCGACGGCGTGGTGAAGAGCAGCGCGGACAAAAAATCGGCAATCATAGTCGTCGTGTACTTTATCGGAATCTATCTTATCGGCGATTCGCTCATCGGAAAACGATATGTCATCAGATTCTTCAAATGGGTGTTTGTCAAGGTGTTCAAGATTAAGCCCAAGCAGAAGAAAGTCAAAAACGAAGAGACTTTCGGCCACGATTACTTCTGCAAACTCACTATGACTTGCGACGTATCCGAGGTCGAGGAATTCGATACGAGCGTGCAAGTGAAGTACTCCAACGAAAGCGGCGAAGCACAATTTACACTGCTAAAAAGCGGCAATTATACCGAAACGAAGCAGGTCAAAGCAGGAGATTATGTCAACCTTCGGGTTGATATAGATCAAAATTATATAACACAAGGACTTCCCGAAACTCTCGAAGTTGAGGGATATCAAAAACAAATAACGTTTAAGATTCTAAAACGTGAGGACAAAAGTGTATGAAGATATCTATCCAACATCTGACCAAAGTATTCCCGTCAAGAGAAAAGAAAGGTAAACCCGTCGTTGCGGTCAACGATATGTCTATCGAAATTCCGTCAGGAAAGCTCGTCGGACTTCTCGGCCCGTCCGGTTGCGGAAAATCTACGACGCTGTTTATGCTTTCGGGCTTGGAATCTCCCACGCAAGGCAACATCTTTTTCGACGAACAAGACGTAACGACGCTCGCTCCCGAAAGAAGAGGTATCGGCTTGGTTTTCCAAAACTACGCTTTGTATCCTCACATGACGGTTGCTCAAAACATCATGTTCCCCTTACTCAATATGAGAATTCCCAAAGAGCAGGCAAAAGAAAAAGCTCTCGACGCCGCTCGTTTGGTGCAAATCGAAGAGCTGATGGCAAGAAAGCCTTCCGAGCTTTCGGGCGGACAACAACAACGTGTGGCAATCGCTCGCGCGCTCGTTAAGATGCCCAACGTTCTTTTGTTGGACGAACCTCTTTCCAACCTCGACGCACGCCTCAGACTTCAAACTCGTGAGGAAATCAAGCGTATTCAACGCGAAACGGGCATAACGACGGTTTTCGTTACGCACGACCAGGAAGAAGCTATGTCAATTTGCGACATCATGGTCGTTATGAAGCTCGGCTTGGTGCAACAAATCGGCGAACCGCAATCCATCTACGACAATCCCGCAAACTTGTTTGTCGCAAATTTCTTGGGAACTCCTCCCATCAACATTTTCGACGGCAAAATCGAGGGCGGCAAAGTTTATATCGGTGAAGAAGTCATTCAGGACACCGATCTCGAAGATCAGGCGATCAAAGTCGGTATTCGTCCCGAGGGCTTCATCTATGACGAAAACGGCGCATTGTCGCTCGAAGTAGACCATATCGAAGTTATGGGACGCGACAAATCCATCGTTTCTCGTCACGCCGCTTCGAATAAACCCACCGTTCGCAGCATCGTCGATTCCGACGTCAAACTTCCCGAACAGGTCGGTACGTTCAAATTCAATCTCAAACCCAACAAGGTGTTCTTGTTCAATGCAGAAACCGAAGAGAGGATTAAATAATGGCAAAGAAGACTGTTAAAACTACAACCGAACAAGTTTGCGAAGAAAAAGCGGAAAACTTGACGGTCGAGTCCGAGCCTACGGTTGACGTCGAACAAATCGTGGAGAGTCAAAACGAGATAAACGACGAGGACATCGAAGACGTCGTCGTTTCGGATGAGATTGCTCCTGTCGTTGAAGAAAGCGTCGCAAGCGACGCCGTTGACGCACCCGTTGAAAAGAAATCCGGCTTTTTCTCAGATTTGGGCGGAAAAGTCAAAGGACTGTTCTCAAAAAAGAAGAACTGGCTCGAAGAAGTAGAGGGAGTTGAGATATATCCCTCCACTTACGTATTGTCTACGGGCGAAAAAGTAAAGAGATTTTTCAAATCGCAATCGGGTTGGCTCTTCGTACTCCCGGCAGTGATTTTGATGTGCGTCTTTACGTTTTATCCCATCGTCAACGCCTTTATCGGTGCGTTTAAGCAAAATTACAACGGACTCAACGGCGCGTTTGACGGATGGGGATTTGAAAACTTCGTGCGCGTTTTGAAAGGCGACACCGGTACGGGCGGCGCAAACTTCTTGCAATGCTTGGTCAACACCACCGTGTTTACGTTGATTTCCGTTCCGCTTTCGACGTTGCTTGCATTGCTCATTTCGGTTGCGCTCACGTCGATAAAACCCTTGCAAAAGGCGTATCAAACGGTCTTGTTCTTGCCGTATTTGACAAACGCTTTGGCAATGGGCGCGGTTTTTGCCACGTTTTTCACGATTGTCGGCACGAGAAACAACACGGAAACCGTAGGTTTGTTCAATATGGTGCTAGGGTGGTTCGGCATAGATCCGGTCGATTGGATAGGCAAGGCCGGCGGTCCTACGTGGGAAATCGGCAGTCTGACGATTCCGTGGCCGAAATACATCGTTATGATTATCTACGAAGTGTGGTCGGGATTGCCGTTCAAAATTTTGATTTTGTTCAGCTCGCTCCAAAGCGTCAACAAGCAATATTACGACGCCGCAAGAATAGACGGCGCGTCCAAAAACACGATTTTGTGGAAGATCACCGCTCCGATGATTTCGCCTATGATCAGTTATCTTATCGTCACCGGCATCATGGGCGGTATGAAGCAATACACGGCAGTCGTAGGTATCTTCGGCGACCAAATGGGCATTGACTACGATATGGGCACCGTCGTCGGATACATATACCAATATATCGACAAAGGTATGACGGGATATGCGTTCGCAGGTTCGCTGTTGTTGTTCTTTATCATCATGATATTTACGGGCATCAACCGATTCGTAAGCAAAAAGAAAGTAAAATTCTGAGGGGTGCGCTATGACCGATATTGAAAACAAAGATTTGTTTGAAAACAACGAAAATACAACACCCGAAACGGAATCCGCAGATCTCGGCGAAGAAAACGTTGTCAAAGACAACGCCGACGAAATGAGCGTTGTCAGCGCAAAAGATTCCGCGCTCGACCAAACCGTGTCCGCGGTTTCTTCCGACGCAGCGATTTTTGAGAGAAACGTAACGGATTTCAACGTCGAAAAAGAGAGAAGAAAACAAAAAGTCGGCAACGTGCTCAAAAACGTGCTCGTTTACACTGTTTTGACGGTTTGCGCGGTGCTTGCGTTCTTGCCGTTCTATTGGATGGTAATTTCTTCGCTCAAAACCGAAATGGAATATCGTCAATCCGTGCCGACGTTCTTCCCGCACACGTTTATGTGGAAAAACTACGAGGCGGTGTTGAGCCAAACCTCGTCGGGCGGATCGGGATCGTTCGTGCAAATCCTTATCAATACGCTTGTCGTGGGCTTTTTCTCGACGACAATCGGCGTGCTTGTGACTATTATCACGGCATACGCGCTTGCTCGCATGAAATTCAAGGGCAAAAACATTTTGTTCACGCTCATGCTTGCAACGATGATGATTCCGGGCGAAATGTACACGATCACCAACTATCTCACCGTGTCCGCATGGGGTTGGAGAGATACGTTTACGGTCATGATACTGCCGTTCCTCGTGAGCGTGTATTACATCTATTTGCTCAGAAACAACTTTATGCAAATCCCCGATTCGCTCTACAAAGCGGCGAAGGTGGACGGTTTGTCGGACATGGGCTACCTTATCAAAGTCATGGTGCCGTTGACTGCTCCGACGCTGGTTTCCATCACGCTTTTGAAGTTTATCGGCACGTGGAACTCATACATTTGGCCAAGACTTGTCAACAGCAAGGACTGGCAGATGGTCACCAACTGGGTCACGCGCGGATTTACGGATAGAATCGGCACGGTGTCGGGTGCGCTGTACGGCTTGCCCGGATACGGCTCCGAAACGCTTACGACGCTCAAAATGGCTGCCGTATGCATGGTTTCGCTTCCTCTTTTCATCCTCTTCATCACTTGCCGCAAATATATCATGCACGGCGTGTCGAAGAGCGGTACGAAGGGCTGATACAAAAACAGGGCGGTTTGCCCCAAAAACTCGAATATCTGCCTTTACGGCAATATTAATATAACAAAAAGGAGAGCAATTATGAAAAAGATTTTGTGTGTTTTGCTCGTAGTCGCGGTTGCAATCACATGCTGTGGTGTATTGCTGACGGCTTGCAACGAAACCTCTACAGACTATTCACATACTATCGTGTTCTATTCTTCCCAAGGAGATAGCTTGCAATCTGCTACGCAAGTTGCAATCAACAACTTTGAAGCGAAATTCCCGGGATGGAAAGTTCAACACGTCCAAGTCGGAGGTTACGACGACGTCAAGGAAAAAGTCATTTCCGACTTCCAAGGCAAACAGCAACCTGACTTGGCATACTGCTATGCAGACCACGTTGCGCAATATTTGCAAACCTCAAAGGTCGTTGATATGAGCACTCTTATCAATTCCACCGACACAGTGAAGGGCGCAAACGACGTTGAATACGCAATCGGTTACACGGCAGAAGAAGTTGCGGACTTTGTCCAAGGTTACTACAAAGAAGGTCTTGCGTCCAACTACGGCGATTATGAAAAATACGGCTACGATGCAAACGCAATGCTCACGCTTCCGTTTGTCAAATCCACCGAATTGATGTACTACAACAAGGACGCTCTTGACGCACTCGGACTCAAACCGGCAACAACGTGGGACGAACTTTGGACACAAGCTTCATACCTCAAAACAAAATATCCTACCGCAACGCCTTTGGGATACGACTCCGAAGCAAACTGGTTCATCACTATGTGCGAACAAAACGGCTGGGGTTACACCAGTGCGGACGCTCCTCACTATCTCTTCAACAACGACAACACCAAAACGTGGCTCAACAAGTTGAACGAGTACTACAACAAGGGCTATATCGCAACTCAAAACGAGTACGGCGCCTACACCTCCGCATTGTTCACAAAGGGCACTGAAGGCGGCGCAATCTACTGCATCGGTTCATCCGGTGGCGCATCTCACCAAAATCCGGGTAGCGCATTCAAATGGGGCATTGCACCCATCCCAGGAAGCGTTCAAGCAGACGGTTCCGTAAATTATTCTGCAATTTCCCAAGGTCCGTCTCTCGTTATGTTCGAGGCAGGCAACGGTGTTGCAAACATTGACGAAAAGAAGATCATGACTTTCATGTTTGTCAAAGAATTGATGGATCCCACTTTCCAAGCGTCTTTCGCAATCGCATCCGGTTACAATCCTTCTCGTAACTCCGTTTACAAAATCGAAGCATACAAAGAGCATATGAAAGGCACAGACATCACGGCAGTTGCTGCAAACGTAGCGGCTTCAATGTCCGACAGATTCTTCACGTCTCCCGCATTCGTCGGTTCGTCCACGGCACGTACCCAAGTCGGCAACGTCGTTCTTTACACGTTGAAGGGCAGCAAGTCCGCCGAAAAGGCGTTGTCGGACGCAATTTCAAACTGCGGCGGAAACAGATAACCATAGCGCAGACTGCAAAAACGCAAACCAGATAAAACAATGAAAAAAGCGATAAGTGTTCTTCTTTTGATTGTCGTCGTGCTTACATGCACTCTCGCGTTTGTTGCTTGCAACAAAGAGCCGGAGATTGCAGACAACACAAAGTATTACGAAACAGTCACAAAGAAGGCGAAACTCACAAAATCATTTGAAGGCAAATCCTTTATGAACGACGGTATAGGCGTTGCAACTGTCGACGCCTACACCGACGGCGATACCACACGCTTCCGCGCTTGGAATAAGGAAGGAAACGATACGGTTATAATTCGTTATTACTGCATCGATACTCCCGAATCGACGGGCGGCGTCGAAAAGTGGGGCAAAGCGGCGTCTTTGTTTGTAAAGGACAGACTTTCTCAAGCTACCCAAATCGTGTTGGAATCTTCAACGGGCACTCGTCCGACGCACGATTCCTACGGCACTCGCTATCTCGGATACGTTTGGTATAAGACGGCAAATAGCAATGATTTCAGACTTTTGAACATCGAACTCATTGAAAACGGGTTCACCGAAAACAAAGCTTTGAACACCGATGCATATCCGTATTACAGCTATATGGACGAGGCAAACAAGTTTGCAAAATCCATAAAGTTGCGTATTTATTCCGAACTCGAAGATCCTCTTTATTCAACGGATCCCGTTGAAATGACAATCAAGAATTTCTGGGATAACACCGAACAATACTACAATGCGGATGCCGATGCAGGTTCCAAAATCGTTATGACTGCGTATTTGCAAAGCTTGAAAGTGTCTGAAAGCGGAACGTATACGTTTGTTGCGGGACAATACGATCCCGAAACCAACAAAGTGTACACGATCAACGTGTATGCGGCGTATTCGTCAAGCCCGGCAACAAGAATGAAGATAGGTCAGCTCTACAAGATCATCGGCTCGGTGCAAAAATTTGCCGGCAACTTCCAGATTTCGGGGCTTGTGTACAACAGCCTTTACGGCGAAAGCATAGGCAATTCGAATCCCGGATACGAAGGCTGCCGTTTGGTGCAAGCAAACTACTATCTGACGTTTGATTCGACGGTAGAGTATATTGCTCAATACAGCAAAACTTTGTACACGGACGTGACGGTGAAGAGTTCGTCGATTGAAAACGGCGTGCTTACAATCTTCGGTTCGACTCAAAAACGTACGGAAGACGGAGCCGAAGACGCGGTTGAATTTACCTATCAAGTGAAAGTTTCGGACAGCTATATAAATCAGTTTGCGGTTGGCAAAAAATTTAGCGTAAGAGGTTATCAACTTGTTGATAAATCAGGAACAATCGTTATTCCGAATATATCGGATATAACCGTAAAATAATAATATTAAAGGAGAAATGGAGATGAAAAGAAATATCATAGCGGTCTTGGCTATAGTTATGGTATTGTGCTGCGTCACGTTGGCTGCTTGCAACGACAAGAACGACACCAACGTGCTTGACAGTTACATTTTCGACATGGACGGCACAACCGTTACCGATGATTTCACTCTTCCCGCAACAATCGGCGGTGAAGCGGCGGAATGGAAATCCGAAGGCACCGCAATCCAATTGGAAAAACGCGAATCCGATTGGCTTGCAAAAGTCACCCTTCCTGAAACGGGCTTGGTTGACGTCAATTTGACAGTAACCGTCAAAAAATCGAGCAAATCCTACACCGTAAGAGTCAAAGCACTTGACGTTTACGATTTTATGAACAGCTACGTGTTCCCCAAGGACAAGGCAACGATCGTTGACAACTTCGATTTGGAAACAGAGTTTGCTTACAAAGGCAAAACCGCAACTATCGCATGGTCGGTTGACGAAGACTATGAGCTTTACATCAAGGTCATCAACAACGGCAAAACGTTGCAAGTTACACCTCAAGGCAACCAAACTCCCGTCAAAGTCAAGGCAACTTTCACCTACAACGGAGTGAGCGCATCTCAATCCTATCGTATGACCGTCTACAAGACCATGGAAGGACTTGAACTTGTCAACTACTGGTACACCAACACCGGCGTTTCCATCGATATGAGCGGTTACGTCGTTTTGATCGGCACGGCTTACAGCTCCAGCTATAATAACGTCACACTCTACATGGTCAACGACGATTTCACGGCGGGCTACTATCTCTACAGAGTCAAAACCACCGATGAACATGCTGCAAAATTGGCTCCCGGCGTACACATCACCGTCACCGGCACAACCAACACCAACTATAACGGTCTGGTGGAAACCAACGCAGGCGGCAAACTCGTTGTTGACGACGACGTCGCACCCATCGACGTAAACGCACACGTCAAAGCAATCGATCAAGAAGTCATCGGCAACTTGCCCGCAACCGTTTATCATGAATCTCGCCTTGTTTCTCTCACCAACTGGAAAGTTACGAAGGTTGCAGCAGACGCAGACAAGCAAGCAGGTGCAAACTACACATTGTTGACGCTCGAAAAGGGCGGCGCAAAAGTGGAAGTCCGCGTGAGCAAATATATGGAAGGCGCATACGCAACGAAAGCAGACGACGCAACCTGGACTGCAATCAATGCCTTGACGACAACTTATCCCGTTGGCTCAATGGTCAACGTAACCGGTATTTTGTCCAACTATAAAGGTTGGCAAATCATACCGTTGAGCGCATCCGCAGTGACTGCAAGCGGTCAAGAAGAAGATGCTGCAGACACAGTGTACGCAGGCAAGAAAGTTGCAGCCGCAATCGCAAAAGTCAATGAAAAACTCGTTGCAGACGGCATCAACACAGCAGAGGGCAAAACCGTGCGTATCACAACTCAAAAAGAGTTTGCTCTCGAAACGGCAGTTGACGGCGTTGAAATTTCTTACGAAATCGTCGGCAAATCCAACACAATCGTCCTCGACGGCGGCAAGATGACAGTAACACCGGGCAACCCCGAAACGGCAACCATCCTTGCAACTTACAAGAGCGGTGAATTCGAGTCCGTTCAATTCCTTTCTGTCGAATCCTTGATCCCGACCGCGGCATCCATGCTCGAAGATCTCGAAGTTCCCGAAAGCATCAAAGCAGTTACGGATCTCCCGACTGTTGAAGGCGCAACAATCGAATGGGAAGTCGAGTCAGGCAAAAATGTGCTTGCAATCAAAAACGGTCAGTTGATCCCGACCTTGACAGAAAACGACGTTCTCACTTCCGTCAAAGCAACTCTCACTTACAATGGCGCAACGAGAAGCAAGAACTACATCGTCACTGTTAAAGCAGGCAAGGGCTCTGTTGAGGTTAAAGCACCGTTTGTCGAAGGACAAGGATATGTGTTGACAGTCGATCAAACCAACCTTGCAAAACAAATTTTTGCAGTGAACGAAATGAATGGTTACTATATCAATGCAATCGACAATACTGATAATGTTCAACTTGTGTATGTCGAGATCGTTGAAGGCGGCTACAAACTTTATTTCAAAACAACCAATAAAGATAAATCCGAGACCAAAACTTATATTGCATACAAAGCAGCCGGCGACTTCACAAACATTTTGCTTGACAGCACTGGAAAAGAAAGCAACGTATGGACGTGGAATGCAGAGAATGAGTGCTTTACTTGCAATTTGACAAGCAACAAAGGTACTTTTGATTACTATCTCGGTGCAAACTATAGCAACCAAACGTTTAGATTGAACCAAGTTAAAGAAGGCAAACCGTTCTTCAATGGTGACAATTTCCGTGCATATCTTGGCGAAATCAAATTCGTTCCGCTTACGGAATACAACATCACTGTAGCAGAAGATTCAAGCGCAAATGCACAAGTCAAGTTGAACGAAACAAAGGGCGTAAACAGTCAAAAGTTTACATTCACCGTAAAAGTTGACGAGGGTTATGAAATTGTTGCGGTCAAAGTCAACGGAACAGAAGTTGAAGCTGTTGAAAACGTTTACACCGGCGCCGTGAAAGGCGCAACAAGCGTTACTGTTCAAACCAAACAAATCGGCGCAGAAGATCCCAACAAAAAAACAATCCCAGAAGCATTGGCTGCAGCAGACGGAACAGATGTTGTTGTAACCGGTTATGTCAAGTCAATTGATACTGAGTGGAGTACAAAATTTAATAATATGTCTGTTACAATTGCCGATGACGAAGGAAACACACTTTATGTGTTCCGTCTTTCGACACAAGTCAACATCAATGACATTATTACTGTAAGCGGTAAAATGGCAACATACAATGGGAACAGACAAATCGGTGCTGGTGCTACCGCTGAAATTATCGGTCAAAAAGCATAATTGACATTTGAAATGACAATTTGATTGTTTGCAATCAAACAAAAGCCTCGCATTTGCGAGGCTTTTGCATTTCAAATACGCTCATCAGCGATTGTTACCGAAAGTCAATCGCGTGCAATGGACGGTGCCCGTCCCAACAATGCAAGCATTGTTGCCTGCAAATTGTTCAATTTGCAGGGGGAGTTCAAGTTCGGTGTCCGCAAAAAAAGAAAAAACACGAACAAAGTTCGTGCTTATCTTTTTGTGGTGCGGTCTACGCAAAACAAATGGGTGCTGACGCACCTCGTGCGTTGCACTGACACTGCGTGTCTATTTGTTTGCTATGTCCGCTGCGCACGATTTCTGCAAATGCTGTGCGCTTGCATCTCTCTTTGCTTGCGATCTACCGAGACTTGTAGCGAGCAAAGCGAGCGTAATAGCGGAACGGGCGAATATTATTCGCCAAAGTGAAGCGTCTACGCTAAACAATCCGTGCTGCGCACTTTGCCTTCGGTTCAACGCTATCGCGTTTTGATTGTTTGCTATGTCCGCTGCGCTTGATGTCCGCAAATGCTTTGCGCTTGCGTCTCTCTTTGCTTGCGGTCAGTCGGACGGAGTCCGAGTTGCGCAAAAATGCGCCGTGCGAAGTATCGCACGCAAGCCTCGGTGTCCGCAGAAAAAGAAAAAGCACGAAAAGTTCGTGCTTTCTTTTTTGTGGTGCGCAGTGAGATACCCCAGTTGAACACCTATTTTGTAGAGGTGTAATATATGAAATATATTAAATTTAGTTTTTTATGGGAACGTTTATAATATAATTTCCATTTATGATTGAAAACTCAGGGTAAATTTTTGCAAAAAAGAATGTTAAATATAGAGTTTGATTTCGATGTTTTTCTTAATAGGTTGACAGTTCATCCTATGATAATCGATAACAACTTCTTTTGTAAATTTGTAAAATAATAAGGCCTGACGCGGTTCTGCATCAGGTCTTATTAAGTCGGTATAATTGAAGTGAATCTCTATTCGGTCTTTGTAAAGAACAACGTCTTTGATTATCAGTTCAATCATTAGACGCGGCGTCTTTTTTATTGCTTGGTTTAAGTAGTTGACGATATCTCTTTTTTGAATTAGAGTTGATTCTTTCACCTTTTCCAAAGCAATTTTCGTTTCCAATTCAGTTTTTTGATTTTCAAGTTCTTCAAGTCGCTTTGCGGTTGAGTTGCTTACAATGCCTTTTTCCATACAAGAAATTAAATTCGCAATTGACGTTGAAGTATCTTGCCATTGGCTTTCTAAGATATTTAGTATAGATGCGTCAGCCATTCGCTTTTTATGAGCGCCAAGAATTAGTTCTGCCAGTTTTTCGATTAGGTCGGGAGTCGCTAAAACTTGATATGTCGAATCGATTACCAATTGTTCAAGCAAGTCTTTTCGGATTGGAACATTGTCACATTTTTTATCAACTTTTCTGCCAATACATTTATAGTATCGCATAACGTTGCCGTTTTTTGATGTGCCGGTATCAGAACTTACAGGCCTTCCGCAATAGCCGCAATGCACTTTGTTTTTTAACAGGTAAGTTGCGTCCGTATGTTTTCCGATTTTATTTGCTTGCGCTTTGGCTCTACATATATCAAATACCTGCTCGTTAACGATAGGCGGGTAAATGTTATCGAATACTTGGTCTCCAAATCTGACAATTCCAATATATTTTTCGTTTTTCAGTAGATTATAGAAAGTAGTTCGTGTAAATGGTTTTCCGTGACAAAGCACTCCTTCGTTGTTTAGGTCGTCAAGTATGTCTTTTATGAGCCTACCACTTGCGTATTCTTCAAACATTCGTCTTACGATTACAGCCTCGTCTTCTTTGATGCGCACTCTTCGACCTTCGGCTTTCGTTCCGTATGCCTCGTATCCGAAAATAGGTACACCGCCTGTAAATTGTCCTTTGATTCGACTTTCGTTCAATCCGCGCTTTACCTTTTGTGAAAGCTCGGCAGAGTAGTATTCAGCCATGCCGACGTACATATTTTCAAGAATAATGCCGTCAAGGTTTTGAGAGCCGTCTATATTTCGCGACGTTCGTTGTGTTGCAGAAATGACAATTTTACCTGTCTTTTGCAATCTGTATTTGTTAATTGCTTGTTCAATAGAATTCCTTCCGAATCTGTCTAGGGCATACACAAGGCATATATCCCACTCTTTTGTTCGTTCGCTATCGGAAAGCATTTGTTGAAATTCTTTTCTCAAATCGTTTGTTCCTGTCATTGCACGGTCTATATACTCGTGTACGATGATAAGCTCATTGTTTTTTGCAAATTCATAGCAAACTCGAAGTTGACCTTCGATAGATTGTTCAGTCTGTCGTTCGCTTGAATATCTGGCGTAAATGACGCACTTTTTCATATAATCATCTCCTTTTTGACGTGTTGTAATTCGAGTATAGAGTGTTCAATTCCCGATTGGTAGGACGTTGACTTAGCCGTTTTGTGCCTAATTTGAAATTTAGTAAAACGGTGTTGAAAGCCTGAATTAACATTGTTGAAACGATGTTGAAACATAGTTGGAACACTCCTTTGTCGAGTTGTCTTTTTCTTTCGACACCTCGAAAAAATCGGGAAAGCATCGCATCGTCAAGGAAATAGGGAAAATATTGCGTTGGTATATTTGCTTTGATTATCCGCAATATTTTACCCCTTGAAGAAAGATGCTTTTCTGATAAACTCCACAACCACCTATAAAAGAGAAAGAAAAGACATATCACATTAATTGCACGCATTCCAATAGTCAAGATAACTGTGAGTGTTGGTGTTTTGTTTGGACAAGTAGTGATATAACTTTTCTCGCTCGCGCTTGAACGCGTCTCTCAAAGGAGCCAAGGTTTGGTCCTTGTCCATAGAGAGTTTTGCTTTGTAATATGCCTGCAACTCAAGTACGTTGCGATTCTTTTTGTACGCCTGCAAAACAACGGGTATATATAGAAAAGGCTTGTTTAACGTGCTTCTGTTTTGAGCGAGCCATTTTCTAAAACGCTTATCTTGTCCGCACAACTTTAATATCTGTTTTGACATAGCGAGATTATGTAGTCCGAGTTTTGTGAGATATTCGATTTGCGGATACTGTTCGTAAAGTCGCAAGTATTTGAAAACGTCAATCCCCGTGTATCTATCAACGGCGCTGTACTTGTATTCCGGGAAGTGTTCAAGGATATATTCGCGGTTAATTATCGGGGCATAGGGATCGTACAAATTGTCAACCGTCCAACCCCATTCGCTGTATTCGTACCAAGGCTTATATGAAGTCAATCCCTCGGCATGCCATCCAACAGAATATCCGCCAATGTAGGTGTAATACATATCTTTCACATAGCATTTGTCCGAGTGAACACCGTGCACGGCAACTTGCTTGCAACACCACTTGTTCTTTTTCTCTTTCACGGCAACTGTGACCTTGACAAGTTCGCCGTCATTCTTTGTAAGGTAAGCGTAAAACCGAGTTCTTCCAAACGGCGCGGTTTTCAATTTATCGTCGTAAAGTTTAATCTTTTTCTGTATGTATTTCGGTATAGGTTTTATCTTTTCAATCTTCATTTTATTTAATCTCCAATGTGTTTCCAAATATCTCAAATAGTTTTGAAATAATTGTGTTGTTTGACTCTAAATCTTCACTCAAAATCTCGCCCGTTTCAGCATCCACGATGCGTTCATTTTTGTTGGGGATTTGTTCAATTTGTCTTGTTGTTCCGTCAGTTTCTACAACGAGCAAATCGTGTGTTTTTGCAATCTTTGAAAAGTAGATTTCCGCTGCGTGATATGGGAATCCAATCATAGGCACACGCTCTTGTAAACCACAATCGCGGCTTGTCAAAGTAAGGTCGATTTCTCTTGCAATCTCAACCGCTTTATCACCCAAAATCTCGTAGAAGTCACCGAGCCTGTAAGCGATAACGTAGGCGGGGTTTTGTTGTTGCAAAGCCTGATATTTCTCAAAGAAAGTTCCGTTTGGAGTATTGCTTGCAACGGATGTTTGCGCATCGTTTCCGTTTTGTTCGATAACTACATTTTCTTCCGTATCGACACTTAAATTGTCTATTTTGTTATATTTAACTTCTTGTTCTGTCAAATTATCAAAAAATGAGAATTGAACGTTCTCTTGCTTTTTGGGTTCGGGTTTTGCTTTAACCGCGTTGGTTTCGACACGTTTAACGGTGGGTTTGTATTCCGTGCCGTCTATTGTGTAAAGCGTTCCTTCAATGCTTTCTTCCTCGAAATAATGTATCGCCCAACCGTAAACGGTAGCGTCGTCAATACAAGCAGAATTTTCACCTTTCTCGGCAAGTTTTCTCGCCTCGTCGCAAGCAAATCTCATAAAGCCCGCAAGCGTCTTTTTGTTGAGCAAAGGCTTACCGTCTTTCTCAAACGGTGTGCCGTTGTTTATCTTGTCTGCAAGGGTTTCGCTTGCATTATCTTGAAGGTATTTCAAGACAAGTTCTTCCTGCTTGTTTTGAGCAGTCAAATTGAGTTCCATTATTGCCTCCTAAAACGGAAAATCTTCGAGAAGTTCCATTGCTTTCATCTCAAGTTCTTTGAGTGTTGTGCGGTGGTTGAATCCGCCGTGATAATCTTGCTCGTTCTTGGCTGTACGTATCAAAATATTGTTGTACCATTCGTTGGTGAAAAACCTAACGTCGCTTATTGAAATGTAAACGCACTTGTTTTCCGCACTCTTGATAAATGCCGAAAAACAGTAATGATTGCGTCCGACGTTCACGAGTTGCCAATGATTTTGCTTGCATATAGAACGCAAGAAGTTGATGTATTTCGTTTGAAAACTTTTGTAGTCATCTCCCGTATAACATCCTGAAGAAAACTCATAGTCTATGTATTTTTCTAAGTCCTTAATAGTTGCCATTGTTGTTCTCCTTGATATATTTTTTGTAGATGTCATAGTTTTCGTTTCTCTCGTCCACGATTCCGTATTTGTCGTCTACGTAGTATTCGCCAACAAACCAGTTCATAATGCCCGTGCAAAGTTGATTGCCAACCTTGAAAACGTAAGAATTGGTTATAGGTCTTGCAAATAAATAATTAGGACCGAGCAATATTGCTCGGCCCGTCTTTCCGTCCATTGAGTTGAGATGTGCTTTTACTTCTATCGGTTTCATATCAATACCACTCCAAATAATAAATTTCCGCGTCGGGATCGTTTTCTAAAATTTGCTTTGCTTTCGTAAACGCCTCAACTGTGTCTTGCCAGTCGCTTAATTCGTATTCATCTTCAAATGCTTTCCTATCAATCTGTTCGTTTGCGTAGTCGATAATTTCAAGGACTTTGTTGTAAGGTACTTCCTTATCTTCAAGATTGAAGTCACCGTATATTTCAAGAACTTGTCTAAGGTAATCCGAAACGGCATACGCTTTACGCCAGTATCCGATTTCAGTTGTTCCTTTGTCGGCAGGTGCGATAGGAAACAATCCGCCACAAGCCCCGCGAGACGATTTTTGTTCTATTGTGTTTGTTCTTGCTCTTAAATATTGGTCTAATCCCATAGTAATAACTCCTTTGTATTTTTTTGTTACGCAACGCGTTTAATACCGCCACCGAATGAGCGGATTCCTATCGTGCCAAACTCCGAGCACCATTCACAGTCTTTGTTCCAGACGTAAGCAAGGGCAAAGTACATGTTGCCTTGATGCTCGAGAACGAAATCCCAATCTTCTTTGTAGTCGGGGATATAGAGAAAGTCGTAGCATTCGCCAAATTCCAAGTATTCGTGGGTTACCGCATATACGAGGCAGTTGTGTTCCTTCTCGAATGTCTTTATCTTTTCCATAAGTTCAGGCTCTTGATAAGCCCAAAATCCGCCAAAGCCTTCAAAAAAGCAAACCTCGTTGTCTTTTTCAAAGCCTTTTATATACGGCTTGTAGATGTCCAATCTCTTCATCAGTTCAAGTGCTTTTTGTTTCTTTTCTTCAATGGTTATGTTCATAGGTAATTCTCCTTTTAATAAATTTCAATTAAGCCGTTTTCGCATTCGTAAACGTTGTAGTCGCCACAGTATTTTCCATAGCGTTCAAGGTCAAAAAAGTCTAATAGGTGTTCGGGGATGTTATATCCGCAACAGTCCAGCATTTCTTTTCCGTAATCTTCCC
>ENA-OYZM01000104-OYZM01000104.1-human-gut-metagenome-genome-assembly--contig:-NODE-104-length-34415-cov-5.912107_pt1 | contig 34415 bp, 47 predicted proteins | sample MGYA00243291_ERZ653477 | MGnify/ENA primary metagenome ERZ653477 (study PRJEB26926, sample SAMN06165024) | human gut metagenome | biome: ENVO:00009003; feature: ENVO:2100002; material: ENVO:00002003... | reverse complement strand
ATATTCTAATGTGTTCAAGGAATGGAAGTGCAGCATTGGTGGGAAAAACAGCATTAATAAAAGAGTTAAAAGAGCCAATGACATTTGGTGCGTTTATGATGATTATTCGTAGCGAATATTATCCATATTTGAAAACATATTTCGATATGCCTGCATTTAGAAGACAAATTTCTACAAGTACATCAACCATTAATCAAATCACGGGAAAAATGTTAAATGATATTTTCATTCCTGTGCCGGATATGAATATGGTAAGAAGATTTGCAGCTTTTGTTCAACAGAGCGATAAATCAAAATTTGAACTGAATCGAGCATTGGATGAGCTGACTACAACGTATAAACAGATAATAAAAGATAACTTAGGTTAAAAACTGTCGACATTTTCTCATGGAATATTAAAGATTTTTAGGAGGAAATGTTATGGTAGAGCAAATTATCAATGAAATTAAGCATGAGCTGGAGTCTGAGTTAACTCCTAAGCAGTTGAACAAGGTGACAGAGGTACTTTCACAGAAATTGTTGCAAGTTCCGGAACTTAATGCAGAAAATACAGATGAGCAGGATTTTTTGAAATTATTTATTTCTGCAAAACGCGTGGAGGGGTGCTCAGACAAGACTTTAAGATATTATGAATCAACCATTCGGAATATGCTTGATGAGCTCAATAAGAGTGCAAGAAGCATTTCGACAGAAGCACTAAGACAGTATTTGGATCAATATCAGCAGAAGGGAAATGTGAGTAAAGTAACGCTTGATAATGTAAGAAGGATACTTTCGAGTTTTTATTCATGGCTGGAAGATGAAAATTATATTATAAAAAGCCCAGTAAGAAGAATACATAAAGTTAAAGCGGGTAAAACCGTAAAGGAGACGTATTCAGATGAAAGTTTGGAACTAATGCGTGACCAGTGTGATAATGCCAGGGACCTAGCGCTGATTGATTTGCTATCATCAACAGGAATTCGTGTTGGTGAGTTAGTAAAGTTAAATCGTGCAGATATTGATTTTGAACATAGGGAATGTGTTGTATTTGGAAAAGGCGAAAAAGAACGTAGAGTTTATTTTGATGCCAGGACTAAGATACATTTACAAAAATATCTGGACGAAAGAACAGATGATAATGAAGCTCTTTTTGTTACATTGCAAAAGCCGTATGATAGGCTGTTGATAAGCGGCGTGGAAATCCGGCTACGTAAGATTGGAAGAGAGCTTAATTTGCATAAAGTCCATCCGCATAAATTTAGACGAACACTTGCAACGGTTGCTATTGATAAAGGAATGCCTATTGAGCAGGTGCAAAGCCTGCTTGGACATCAGAGTATTGATACAACATTACAATATGCAATGGTGAATCAGGCAAATGTTAAGAATTCGTATAGAAAGTTCATTGGTTAATTGCAACTCTCAATTTATCGCGTTGGGAGGTGCTGCATAACATGTCAGAATATAGGTTTGACCAGATTGCTATTAATAGTACAGAAAAAAAGAAACCAGAAGAAAGTGATAAGTATACGTATATTGGACTTGAGCATCTTGACTCTATGGACCTGGAAGTTCATCGTTGGGGTTCGGAAGTGGCTCCAAAGGGAGAAAAGTTGCTTATGAAAAAAGGTGATGTTCTCTTTGGTAAGCGACGTGCATATCAAAAAAAAGTTGCTATAGCTCCATTTGACGGGATCTTTTCGGCGCATGGGTTGGTCCTTAGACCAAATGAGAAAATTGTTGATAAGGATTTTTTTCCTTTATTCATCAGCTCAGATTACTTTTTGGATGCAGCTATAAAAATATCAGTAGGCTCATTGTCACCAACAATAAACTGGAGAGACTTGAGAGAACTAAAGTTTTGTTTGCCTGATTTGGAAACACAGAGAAAGTTGGCAAAGGTGTTGTGGGCAATAAATGCCACGATGCAGAATTATAAGGTATTGCTGGCAAAAACAGACGAGCTTGTGAAGTCTCAATTTATCGAGCTGTTTGGAGATCCAATTGAAAATGATAAAGGATGGGAGACTAAACCATTAAAGAGCGTTGCTCCAGAGTGCAGACCAAGTATTCCGAAGCAAGAAAGATATTGGTGGCTCAATCTGGACATGATTGAATCTTACTCTGGCTATGTGGTTGCAAAGGTTTATGAGTCAATAGAGAATATTGGAAATTCAACATCCACATTTGACGATACAATGGTTTTATATTCCAAGCTAAGACCATATTTAAATAAAGTTATAGTTCCGGATGACTTTGGATATGCAACTACGGAGTTGGTTGGCTTGAAGCCGGATGAAAGAGTTTTAAATAAGTACTTCTTGTTTAATTTATTTCGAGGAGATCAATTTGTGTCCTATGCTAATGGATTATCAGCAGGAGGGCAGATGCCAAGAATGCCAATGAAAGAGATGAGAAATTTTCAGTGTATACTTCCTCCTTTAGAATTGCAGGAGAGGTTTGTTGAATTTTATAAACAGAGCGATAAATCAAAATTTGGAAAGGAGATGTGCGATAAATGGATTTTGGAAATACAAAATATATACCGGCAGGGGTACCTGATATAACACCGCAATTCCCTAAATTCGAGCCGCCGAAGTTTGATCCAATTAAATATGAGGATACATTTTTTAAGGAACAAGCAGATGATGTGGTAAATCAAATCAGTGCTCAGTATGGACCGCAGATAGAAGCGTTGAATGCAATAGCCAAAGGTACTTCTAAGCAGGCGGACGCTACAGATAAGCAGGTAGAGATATTAAAGCAGCAGTTGGAACTTGCTATTTCAAATGCAGAATCTGCAAAGAAATCTGCAAAATTTTCTAAAAGAATGTCAGTTGGGGCAATGCTTATATCAATTGCATCTATTGCTGCAAATGTGCTAATAAAAATATTTTTAGGATAAGGAAGGAGAAGGGCTTATGTTTAATGAAGATAACACTATTGAACAAATGGCGATTTCCACCTTGAGTAAAGCTGGGTGGAAGTATGTAGAAGCAGATAATTTGGACCGTAACTATACAGATGTTATGGTTGAATCAATGGTAAAGGATGCGCTTATTCGCTTAAATCCTGCAATTGCAGAAGAACCATCCAGAGCAGATGAAGTTATTTACAAATTAAGAGCATTGATAATGTCAACGGATGAGAATAACTTGATCACTCAGAATGAGGCTTTTAAGCGTTTTGTCTTTGAACAAAATTCATTTCCATTTGGAAAAGATGGACGAGCTATCTCTGTCTCATTCTTCGGAACAGAGCAGAATAGGATGCTTGATAAAAATGAGTATGTTGTCACAAACCAATGGGTGTATCCGAAGAAAGAGAACGGAAAGCGCTTTGATATTGTGCTTTTGATTAACGGGTTGCCTGTTGCTATTGGAGAGTTGAAAACACCCGTAAGAGCAGCAATTACCTGGCTTGATGGTGCAGAGGATATTACAAGCTATGAAAAAAGTGTTCCGGAGATGTTCGCAACTAATATTTTTGTATTTGCGACAGAAGGAAAATGCTATAGATATGGCTCTGTCGGCATGCCAGTGAATATGTGGGGACCTTGGCATACTGCGGAAAATAAGAATGAAGGAAGCCTTGCAGAAGTTCAAATTAGTATGGCTGATATGATACAGCCATATAGAGTGATGGACATTTTTGAGTTCTTCACATTGTTTGCAACGGATAAGAAACATAGAAAATATAAAATTATTTGTCGATATCAGCAGTATGAGGGAGCAAATCTTATCGTAGAACGTGTAAAAAATGGTTATCCAAAGAAGGGACTTATATGGCATTTTCAGGGTTCCGGTAAATCGCTTCTGATGGTGTTTGCTGCGCAGAAATTGCGTCAGGTACCGCAGCTTAATAATCCTACTGTAATCATAGTAGATGATAGATTGGATCTGGAAACTCAGATTACAGCGACATTCAATGCATCAGACATTCCAAACCTTGTAGGATTATCTACAAAAGAAGAATTAATAAACTTTTTCCGTCAGGACCAGAGAAAGATAGCTGTTACAACTATTTTCCGATTTGGAGACGTAACGGAAGAGTTAAATCCACGCGATAATATTATCATTATGGTTGATGAGGCTCATAGAACACAGGAGGGTGATCTTGGAGAGAAAATGAGATTAGCACTTCCAAATGCATTTTTCTTTGGTCTGACAGGTACACCTATAAACAGAATCGACAAGAATACATTTAAGACATTTGGCGCCGTAGAAGATAAGTCTGGATACATGAGTAAATATTCCTTCTCAGATTCTATCCGAGACAACGCGACATTACCATTGAACTTTGAGCCGGTACCGGTAGATTTACATGTTGATCAGGATAAGCTCGATGCAGAATTTGATGAGATGACAGAGGGCCTTTCTGATGCTGATCGTGCAGAGCTTTCAAAGCGTGTTAATATGAAAGCTATCATGTATGATAAGAAACGAATTAAAAAGGTATGTGAGCATATAGCCAAACATTACACAACCAAAATTGAGCCGAATGGATACAAAGGTCAGGTAGTAGTTTATGACCGCGAGTGTTGCTTAATGTATAAGGAAGAACTGGATAAAATTTTAGGACCGGATGCAACAACCATTGTTATGGATACCAATAATGATAAAGAGGATAAGTTCAAAAAGTATCGTCGTAATCGTGATGAGGAAGCAAAAGTGCTAGACCATTTCAGAGATCCGAAGGACCCTTTGAAGTTGATTATTGTAACAGCTAAGCTATTGACAGGTTTCGATGCTCCAATTCTTCAGGCACAGTATTTGGATAAACCAATGAAGGATCATACGCTTTTGCAGGCAATTTGTCGTACCAACAGAACATATGATGATGGAAAAACACATGGTCTGATTGTTGACTATATTGGAATATTTGATAATGTTGCTAAAGCGCTCGACTTTGATGAAGCTGGCATGAAAAAGGTTATAACCAATATCGAAGAAGTGAAGAAACAGGTACCGGCATTAATGCGTAAATGCCTTAGTTATTTCATGGGAGTAGATAGGACAATCGAAGGCTGGGAAGGATTGATTGCTGCGCAGGAGTGCTTGCCTACTAATAAAGAGAAAGACCAGTTTGGTGCGGATTATCGTGTATTGAATAAAGCCTGGAATGCGCTTTCACCGGATCCGTTTCTGAATACATATAGTTTCGATTATCAATGGTTAAGTCGTGTATATGAATCAGTCAAACCTACCGATGGTCGTGGTGGCCTGATTTGGGCTGCATTGGGAGCAAAGACAATGGAGCTTGTGCATCAGAACTTAGAAGTAGGCGATGTTCATGAAGATGAAGAGATCATAAGCCTGGATGCTACACTAATTGATCAGTTCATTGAAAAGCAGAAAGATATTAAGAAAACAACCATGAAGGTGGAAATTGACCTTGTAGCAAAGATCCAAAAGCATGGACATGAGGAAAAGTTTGTCAAATTGGGACAGAAGCTGGAGGATTTAAGAGAAAGACATGAACAGGGGCTTATCAATAGTATTGAATTCTTAAAGCTGTTATTGCAGTTGGCTAAGGAAGCTGCACAAGCTGAAAAAGAAGTGGTGCCAGAAGAAGAAATTGATAAGGGCAAAGCCGCGCTGACAGAACTGTTTAATGGTGTTCGAAATGAAAAAACTCCTATTATGGTTGAGCGTATCGTAAATGACATAGACGATATTGTAAAAATTGTGCGTTTCGATGGCTGGCAGGACACTAACACTGGAAGAAATGAAGTGAAAAAAGCACTTCGTAGTGTTGTCTGGATTAAATATAAAATCAAGGATAAAGAAGTGTTTGACCGCGCATACAGTTACATTGAGCAATATTATTAAGGAGGGAAAGCTATATGAGAACAAAATTGATATACTCATCAGAAGAAAATCATCCTGGATATGGTGCAGGAGAAGGTGATACTGAAAGATATGAATATGAGTGTCCGTGTGGGAAAGGAAAGATCATAGAGGAACATGATAATATTCCTGGCTTTCGTGACCATGATGTTTGGATAAGTTGTGATGAATGTTCTAAGAAGTATAAATTGGATACTTCAAAAGGTGTTCGAGGTTGGGAATTGGTGGAGAAAGAATAAATATGGGAAGGCTAAAGAACTGGATTTTAAGGACATTTTATAGAAATGATCTGATTGCAATGCAAAAAGAATACGACCGTAAGGTAAGGGAAATTAGTTACAACGCTCAAAAACAAACCAAGCTAATAGATGCAGTTCATAGGGTGTTTAAGGAATCGAATCATGTTATTGTTGGTGTAGAAACCAATAAAAACGGTGAGGAGGTTCTTGTTGTTCAACAAATATATAACAGAGATATATGGATTATGTTATATAGTGATAAATATAAGGCATGCAACAATCATCCTAGAATTATGGCAACTTATAAAAAGCCTTATGAGGGAGCTGAGTATATTCATATTGATGACGTTATGGTAGAGGACAATGATATTGGAAATGGTTCAATCCTTATGAAATATTTTATTGAGTATTGCAAAACGACTAAAGCAGAATATATATCAGGAAGCTTATCATCTGTAGATGCAGATCATTTTGATAGATCTGAACATTATTATAAAAAACATGGATTTACAGTTGTATTCTCTGAAGGCAGAAAATCAGGAAGTATTAGATATGAATTGCAAGAAAATAAGAAATAAATTATAATATTGACACGAGAACACATGTTCGATATAATAACTCTAGGATCGCTACCTGGAGTTATTATATTTTTGTTGAACAGAGCCAGTCAATATTATCCCGATATTGGAGGTGGAAGTTAACATTGGAACTTGAGGAATGTATCAAAGATGCGTTTGATGCTTCTCTGGAAGAATATATGAAATCAAAAGACTACATTTCAGAAAGGCAGAGAACAACAGAGAAGTTGAAGACTTTTCGTGCCGGACTTAGTGATATCCAGCAGCAACAGTTCAATGAAATTATAGATGCAATATCAGATGATAATAGCAAATTAGCATCCGAGGCTTACATGCATGGTGTTGTAGAGGGGATTGCTTTAAGAGGCAAAGTAATAGGCTAATATTGGTAAATGAGGACCGGCTTTGATTTCCATTTGAGCTGGTTTTCTTTTTGAGGTGAATTGCTATGACACAAGAATTTGACGTAGGTAATGAAGCCTATATTATTGAAAGCAACCGGATTATACGTAAATGCACGATTGTTCGAAAATCGGGTAACTTATACATAATTCGATTTGAAAATGGTGGAGGCATACAGGTAAAAGGGCACAGATTATTTATGTCTGTAGAAGATGCAGAGAAGAAAATAGGTCTGCAAAAGAACAAACGAACAGATCAGAGAGGCGACTTTCACTCTCCATATGATTATATATAAAAAGCTAGTGAAATCCATAATAGATCTCACTAGCTTTGTTTTTATCTACAGTATTCTTCATCGGTTATATCCTCTTTATAGCAATAACGCTGCTGTTGAGAGTATGCCGAGAGAGCAATATCTGCATATTCGTCTGATAAGCTATTAAGCAAATCATTAAAATCATGCTGCTGTTCCGGTGTTAGTGTGGACCGGAAAGCCTGAATTTTTTTGTTATTTGTTTTATGACGATACTTATAAGTATCGGATTCAAAGTAGGATCGCATGTCCTCGTCGTATGAGTCAATTAATTTGTCTGTCTGTAACATAGACACCTCCGTTACTAAGCTGTTAACAATAAGTTGAATGAAAAGTTAACAACTGTATCATCGGTATTGCCTCTGTGATGTCTAGACAGCAAGTATACTTTACGTACTTCCCTGGAATGCTCCAGGAATACGTTCACGATATGTTTTAGATTTTGTACGTAAAGCGGCGCAAAATATACCGCATATCTTATGATTTTTTTATTGGCAGGACAGCATAAAAGTGAACTGAAAAAGCTACATAGCGCATGAGCAACTTCGTGCATATGAGTAAATGCTTCCTGAGCAATTTCCTGGATCCTTTCAGCCATTTCTTCTATTAATTTTGAAATTGCTTCTACGATTTTGCTTATATCAAAGTTTACTTCTGTACCGTCACGCTTTACGATTTGCATATCGTGTTTCCTCCTTCCTCATAGATTTTTATCATGCAACTCCGAAAAGCTGCATCATGTGAATTTCATAATCTTTATAGTATCTGCCACAATTAAGCCATTTGAGATATCTTTCAAATGCATACCCAGACATTTCATCTGAGGTATTGAAGTATTGGACCAGATCATCTGGACAGCTACAGTCGTAACTGTTAATCATTGGCGGTGGGGCAATACTGTAAGCCGCATAAAAATTAGCTTCTGATTCCTTATATCTTTCATCCTTATCTGCATCGTCATCAAGGTGACCTAATCGGATGTGGCCGACTTCATGCATGATTGTAAAATGTACGCGACTGTTCTCGATGCCGAGGGTGTCGTTGTAATATATATTGTATTCGTACATTTGTGTTGTGGCATTGAAGTCAAGCTCTGAGCAGCCATCTTTGCTGGCGGTGTAACATTCAAGACGCTTGCTAATAGGAAGCTCTGAATAGGGAATCACGTTGTAATGAAGTTTATCTGCAATATCGAATGCATTTAATGGAAAACTGTGAACATCACATTCCTCATACATATCGATTATATCGGCTTTGATTTCTTCATATCTTTCGTTCTCTAATCGAACTCCTCGCCGGGGTAAAAATAACAAATCCTATCATCCTTTCTTTACTCTTCGTCGTCTGACTCAAGTAAAGCGTTGATAAGTTCTCGGCGTTGTTTAGAAGACATCTGTGGTGCGTTGCGTGCGATTAAACGGTGGATCTTGTAATACTCCGATTCAAAATCAGATGTGCTTGAATTGTCATCACCATTTAAAAGGTAATCAGTGGTCGTATGAAGGGCAGTAGCAATATTTGCTATTGTTGGTCCCTTTGGAACACGATCGCCTTTGATGTAACGAGACATAGACACTTCGGTAACATGGACTTTATCAGCCAGCTCTCTTTGAGTCATGTTTAATTGGTTCAACAATTCAGCGATTCGACCTCCTAAGTTTTGTTCCATTTGTAATTTCCTCATTTCTAAATAAGATTTGCATATGCTCTGCGTTGCTTTAAGGCGCTGCGTCGTGGCATTTTGCAGTGTTTTCATTCTACTCTGTGGGCTTTATACATTCATATTATTTCCATCCGCGTCTTACCATCTGCGCGGAGCATTCATTACTTAAAGGTGCCCATCTTACCATTCTTTTAAACACTAACTTGTTGCTCTTTGTGACTGTCCATGTCGTCTTGCATTACAGGATTTTCGCAAATTCTGTGTTTTTCTGCATGTTTTGTTGTTTTCTTTGTTTAAATTCATTTTTATATGAATCACTGAATTTACCAAAAGTATAACCGAACTTACCTTTTATGTCAATAGGAAAAATATTTTTGGAAAGTTTATTTAAAGAGAAAGCCTTATTTTACGGGCTTTTTTGAAAAAACAGGTAAAACAAATGGTAAAGTGCGTATTGACAACTTACCATTTGTAATATAGAATATCCACATACTTAACCGAACGGAGGTGAGAAGATGAATGTTCGATTACTTAAAGCCAAGCGTGTGGAACGTAATGTTAAGCAAAAGGACCTGGCTACGGCTCTCGGCATTACCGAGAAGTCCATGTGTCAAAAAGAATGTAGCGAAGTGAATAAGTTTAAAGCTGAAGAGATGGTTGAAATCGTTAAGGCCTTGAACTTATCATTCCCAGAGTTCGATGCAATTTTTTTTGATCACAAACTTACCGAATGTTTAAGAAGAAATATTAAAAAGTAAACATTCGGTATGCTACAAGGTAAAGAAAAAGGAATGAGAACGTTTCTCGACCGGCAAGAAGAGATTGGACGTATATCATCCCTGCTTGCAGATAGTTTAGCACAATTATCTGAGAAAGGAAAGAATTTTTTATGGATAAGATTTATATCTGTTCTCCTTACAGAGGAAACACAGAAAAGAATATTGAAAACGTAAAGCGCTATTGTCAGTATTGCGCCTGGGATGGAATCCCGATTGCACCGCATCTGTATTTCACACAATTTCTTGATGACAGTTCTATGACAGATCGTCACAGGGGAATGCGCTGGGGACTTGAGCTCTTAGCAGAGTGCAAAGAAGTCAGAGTGTATGCAGATGAAGTAACAGAAGGAATGATTGAGGAAATCAAAGAAGCAAGAAAGCTGAACATTCCTATTAAATTCTACAATTCAGAAATGGAGGAAATCAAGTATGACTCACTTATCATCAATAAACGCATTGGCATCGGATATCGCCAGATTATCGAAGACACTTACAACCCTGGCAGCGGAAATCGAATCTGCCCATATGCAGGAGCCTGCAATGGAAACTGCGGAGGAAGCAAAGAACACAAAGCAGAATCCGTCGACAGAGACAGCATCACCAAAGAGCCATTCAAAGACTGGAGAGAAAGACTCCTCAACCACTTCAACAGAGGTCACTAAGAAAATTACGATAGAGCAGGTACGTGCAGTCATGGCGGAAAAGAGCCAGGCTGGACTTACTTCTAAAGTAAAAGAGTTGTTGGAGAAGTATGGAGCGAACAAGCTCTCTGCAGTTAATCCTGATGATTACACAGCTTTGATGGAAGAAGCTGCACAGCTTAAATAGGAGGAATTGATATGTGTGATTTTAGTAGAGGCGACATTGTATTTGTAGAGAACCCAATGCAGACACCGCATGGACATGTAGTAGCCGGTAACCATCCGGCGGTAGTGATTCAGAATGATGCTGGAAACGAACATTCCAATAATCTGATCATTGCGTATATTACATCTCAGCTTAAAAGACTGGAGCTCCCGACACATGTGGTCCTTCAGTGGTATGGCGGACTTAAGAAAGTGTCTGTAGTACAGACTGAGCAGCTTGCCACCATTGATAAAGGTGATGTGATTTCCGTCATTGATCATCTTACGGATGCAGATATGGCAAGAGTGGATAGAGCTATTATTGCATCACTTGGACTGGAGGTGAGCGCTTAATGCCACCAGAGGTACATTCGGTCCTCGGTGCATCGGCTGCGGACAGATGGATGAACTGTACTCCATCTGCCCAGCTTACAGCCGGTATGGAGGATGAGACAACAACCTTTGCTGCTGAGGGTACAGCAGCACATGCCTTATGCGAATGGAAAGTTCGTAAGGCCTTAAAAATGAGAGCAGGTCGTAGACCTACCAGTGATTACTGGACAGATGAGATGGAAGAATTCACAGATGATTATCGTGATTTCATTATGGACCTTGTTGGTCAGGCTAAGCAGCACTGCAAGGATCCGGTGACACTGATTGAGCAGCACTTGGATTTTTCTTGTTATGTTCCAGATGGCTTTGGTACCGGAGATTTTCTTCTGGTAGCTGACAAAGAATTAAATGTTGTGGATTTCAAGTATGGAAGGGGCGTGGCTGTGTATGCAGATCATAACCCACAAATGATGCTTTATGCGCTGGGAGCGTTAAATCTGTTTGATTGTCTGTATGACATCGAGCAGGTAACAATGACGATATTCCAGCCAAGATTATCAAGTATCAGCACTTGGACGATTACCGCGACAGATCTTTATCAGTGGGCCGAGGACGTTCTTAAGCCAAAGGCGGAACTTGCTGCAAAGGGAGAAGGAGAGTTTGTGTCTGGATCCTGGTGTAGATTTTGTAAGGCGAGAAACACGTGTCGCGCCAGAGCTGAGAGTTTTTTGGAACTTGCCAGAATGGAGTTCCAGCCGCCAGCGCTTTTATCGGATGAGGAAGTTGCGGAGGTAATGGAGAAAGCAGATGAGCTTTCAAAGTGGGCCAGTGATGTTATGGCATATGCACAGGCAGAAGCTATCGAGAATGGTAAGCATTGGGCTGGTTATAAGTTGGTAGAAGGCAGGTCAGTGAGAAAATTCTCAGATGAAGCCAAGGTAGAAGCGGCAGCAAAAGAGGCCGGATATACAGACATTTATAACAAGTCCCTGATTACGCTTACCGCATTTGAAAAACTCATGGGTAAGAAAACCTTTGCTGATGTTTTGGGACAGTATGTTACAAAGCCAGCAGGTAAACTAACGCTCGTTCCGGTGAGCGATAAAAGACCGGAAGTATCTGTAAACACAGTAAATGATGAATTTCAGGAGGATTAGAATTATGGCTAAGATTATGAACGGTAACAGAGTAGTAACTAACGAGGTAAGACTTTCTTATGCAAATGTGTGGAAGCCAAAGAGTATCAATGGATCAGATGAGAAATACAGTGTTTCTCTTATTATTCCAAAGAGTGACACAGAAACCATTTCTCTTATCAACAAGGCTATTGACCAGGCGATCACAGATGGCATTTCAAAGTTTGGTGGTAAGAAGCCAAACAAGGGAGCTTTGAAGCTGCCGCTTAGAGATGGCGATGTTGAGAAAGACGATGAGGCCTATGCTGATTCCTACTTTATCAACTGTAACTCCAAAACAGCACCTCAGATTGTTGGTCTGGATAGAATGCCGATCACAGATGAGTCAGAAGTCTACAGCGGCTGCTATGCGAAGGTATCTGTTAATTTCTATGCGTTTAATACAAATGGAAATAAAGGTATCGCTTGTGGACTTGGTAACATTCAGAAGGTCAGAGATGGTGAGAGCTTAGGCGGTGGAAGAGTAACTGCAGCAGATGACTTTGGTGCCGCTGATGATGACGAGTTTTTAAATTAACAGCTTCTAATATAAGAAGCAAAGGAAGCCTGGAAGGTATATAGCCTTCCAGGTGATTCCAATCAACCACTTACGAATTAAGAAAGGTGATAGAAAAATGAAGAGATTAAATATTGATATTGAAACATACAGCGAAGCAGATCTTTTAAAGTCGGGTGTCTATAAATACGTAGATAAATCATCCGGCTTTGAAGTTCTGCTTTTTGGTTATGCAGTAGATGGTGGAGAAGTGAAGGTGATTGACCTTGCAAGAGGGGAAAAATTACCGGAGGAGATTATAAAGGCACTTAAGAGTCCGGATGTTTTGAAGTATGCATTTAATGCACAGTTTGAACGTGTGTGCCTTGGTGCATATTTGGGAGAATACCTGGAGCCGGAGAGCTGGCGCTGTACGATGGTTGCTTCCTTATATTTAGGTTTGCCGGGTTCCTTAGCACAAGTAGGTGCAGTGCTTGGAGTGGAAAAACAGAAGCTGGAGTCAGGAAAGGACCTTATTAAATATTTCTCAGTGCCATGTAAAGCAACGAAAAGTAATGGTGGGAGAACAAGAAATCTTCCACAGCATGACCTGGAAAAATGGCAGCAGTTTGTAAGTTATAACAAGCGAGATGTGGAAACAGAGATGGAGATACTTGATCGAGTTAGTTTATTCCCTGTTCCGGAGTTTTTGTGGAAGCAATATGCAGAGGATCAACGCATTAACGATTTAGGAATCGAGCTTGATATGGAGCTTGTATCACGGGCAATCAAATGCGATGAAGAATCCAGGGATAAATATTTAAATAGGGCACAGCAGCTTACCGGTCTTGAAAATCCTAACTCACCAATACAGCTTAAAGAGTGGATTAACGCAAAAGGCGTTCAGATGGATAGTCTTGCCAAAGCAGAAGTGGCAGCGGTTATGGATCATGTGTTTGGTGATGTGAAAGAAGTGCTGGAGCTTAGACAGCTTTTATCGAAGTCATCCGTTAAAAAGTATGTTGCGATGCAGACTTGCCGCTGTAGTGATGGGAGAGCACATGGATTATTGCAGTTTTATGGTGCGAACAGAACAGGCCGCTGGGCTGGTCGGCTTATTCAGGTGCAGAACCTTCCACAAAATCATATCCCTGATTTGAAAGTTGCCAGAGACCTTGTAAAGTCTGGTTGCTTTGAGGCTGTAGAGCTTTTGTATGATTCAATTCCGGATACACTGTCACAACTTATACGAACAGCATTTGTACCAAGAAGTGGTTGCAAGTTTATGGTTGCGGACTTTAGTGCAATCGAAGCCAGAGTGATTGCTTGGCTTGCTGGGGAGAGTTGGCGACAGGAAGTCTTTAAGAATAATGGTGATATTTATTGTGCATCTGCATCACAGATGTTTGGCGTTCCCGTTGAAAAGCATGGAGTAAATGCAGAACTTAGACAAAAAGGTAAGATTGCAGAGCTTGCACTGGGGTATGGCGGTGGCGAAGGCGCTATGAAGTCAATGGGTGCCATTGATATGGGACTTACAGAGGAAGAATTAAAACCTATCGTAGATTCTTGGCGTCAGTCCAATCCGAATATTGTAAAGCTGTGGTGGGACGTTCATAAGTGTGTCATCAAGGCAGTAAGGGATAGACAGCCGCAGGAATATAAGTGGTTGCGATTCACATTTGAAAAGGGGATCTTGTTTATCTATTTGCCGAGTGGTAGACGTCTGGCTTATGTGAAACCGAAGATTTATCGCAATGAATATGAGAGAGACGAAATTTCTTATATGGGTGTGGATGCTTCAAAGAAATGGGGAGATATCAGCTCGTATGGACCAAAGTTCGTGGAAAACATTATTCAGGCGATGAGCAGAGATATCTTGGCAGAAGCCATGAGTAGACTACTTGCTGCCGGGTACAAGATTGTAATGCATGTACATGATGAAGCAGTAATAGAGGCACCGCTTGATGCATCTTTAGAAGATGCTTGTCAGATTATGTCGAAAGCGCCGGAGTGGACGCCAGGACTGATACTTAACGCAGCAGGTTATGAGTGTGAATTTTATCAGAAGGACTAACAAATTATCTTGGTGAAACTCGACCACCTTGTAATGGATGAGTTACTAACCATTGCTCGTGTGTGAGAGATTTCTTTTTAGCTTTTGGTGGAGTGTAAATTAATGCTTTAACAATAATGCCATTATGACACACTTTCTCCTTGGTAATTTTAGTTTCCTTACTTGAAGAATTATTTAATACAGCTTTTTTCAACTGGAATGTAAGAGAAAGAGAGTCTTTATCTATGCATTTCAGTAAAAATGGACATTCATCAATTACCACTTTTGAGGTAGTAAAAACAGAAGATGGGATGTTGAATTTGAACTTCAATACTATATCAAGATAGTGAAGTTCGAAAGAAGAGAAAAACATATCAGGTGTTTGTTGATGAAATTTGATTGTTGGAATGTTTTTCTCAATTAACATTATGGAGTTTGAATTTTCAGAAAGTAATTCCATAAGCGTAAGGCACCTCATTTCTTATATTTCTTAAATTATAGCATACAGAAGGAGGATTTTACAATGAATGAGGCAATTAGAGAATTAAATGCAATTAAGGCGCGGATTCCGCAGCAGACCTATCGTACCATTATTGGCCAGATGAGAGCTGGAGATCTTGGTGGAGCTACAGTGGGGATCAATCGCTTAAAGAAAAAAATTGCAAAGGAGGATGCAGCAAATGAGAATCGCAGTCGGTAATAGTCGAATGGACAAGAAGTGGAAGAATAAAGATATGAGCTGGGACGATTTTAAGCAGAAGTGTTCCCAGACGATTCGTACCACAGAAACAGTTGCAGAATATCGAAAGATGAGTAAGTTGGCACAGGATAATGCAAAGGATGTCGGAGGTTTTGTTGGAGGCGCATTAAAGCAGGGAAAGCGTAAAAATGGGTTTGTAGATGGACGTTCTATGTTGACGCTGGACCTGGATCATGCAGTTCCGGAGGTATGGGATGCGGTGACTATGCTGTTTGATTTTAAGTGTTTGATGTATTCCACACATAAGCACACACCAGAAGCTCCAAGAGTGAGACTGATTATTCCTCTTTCCAGAGAAGTATCTGCAGAGGAGTATGCTCCGGTATCCAGAATGGTTGCAAAGGATATTGGAATGGAAATGGTAGATGATACCTGCCATGAGGCTGCAAGACTTATGTATTGGCCATCGACTTCATCGGATGGAGTCTTTTTGTTTGAATCTCAGGATGGTCCGATGTTAAATCCGGATGATATCTTGGCTCGTTATAAGGATTGGCATGATACAAGCGAGTGGCCGATGAGTTCGCGCCAGTCGGAGATTGTGAAGCGTACTATTGCAAAACAGGCGGATCCGTTAGAAAAAGAAGGAATGGTTGGAGCTTTTTGTAGAGCATATTCTATCGAGAAAGCCATTGATACGTTTATTCCCGATATTTATAAGCCATCAGCTATGGCGGGAAGATATGATTATATACCGGCAGACAGTAGTGCAGGTGTTGTTATTTATGATGACAAGTTTGCGTATAGTCATCATGCGACGGATCCGGCCTGCGGTCAGCTTATGAATGCGTTTGATGTTGTAAGGATTCATAAGTATGGTGCCCTGGATGACAAAGCAAAACCAGATACTTCTCCTTCTAAGATGCCTTCGTTTAAAGCTATGGTTGATTTTGCAATTAAGGATGAGAAGGTAAAGCTGCAGCTTGCTAAGGAAAGAGAACTGCAGGCAGCAGATGATTTTGATGATGGTAACGATGTGAATTGGCAGACAAAGCTGGAGCTTGATAAGAATGGTGGAATCAGTGAATCGCTGACAAACTTTGTGACGATTCTTAGATATGATCAGCGTTTGCATGAGATTGCCTATAATGAACATTCCTGTGGCATTTCGATTCGTGATGCAGAGCTGTTACCTTGGGATCAGTTAAAGCCAGGATGGTCAGATGCTGATCTTGCATCGCTTACTGCATATTTGGATCGCGTATATCACATATTCAGTCCTTCTAAGCTGAAGAATGCATTGCTTACAATTACAGCAGAGAGATCTTTCCATCCGATTAAAGAATATCTGGAAGGATTACCAGCATGGGATGGCAAGAAGCGCCTGGAGACGCTGCTTATCGACTACTTAGGTGCAGAGGATAGTTCTTATGTGCGCGCTGTTACCAGAAAAACATTGGTGGCTGCTGTAGCTCGCGTATATGAGCCGGGCATTAAGTTTGATACCGTTTTGGTGCTTTCAGGACCGCAGGGAATTGGAAAGAGTATGTTCTTTGCAAAGCTCGGAGGTGTCTGGTTTTCTGATTCTCTTACCATTTCAGATATGAGAGATAAAACAGGGGCAGAAAAGCTGCAGGGCTTTTGGATTATGGAGATTGGCGAAATGAATGGTATCAAAAAGGTCGAAGTGGAGACGGTTAAGAGCTTTGCTTCCCGCCAGGATGATAAGTTTCGTGTGGCCTATGGCACTGTGGTGGAAAGCCATCCACGCCAGTGTGTGATTTGTGGAACGTCAAATAGTCAGCATTTTCTTCGTGATGTTACTGGTAACAGGCGTTTCTGGCCAGTACAGGTGACAGGTGAGTGCTCTTTGCATCCTTGGAATATGGATAAGCCCCTTCTGGAACAGATCTGGGCAGAAGCCTTGACCTTATACAATGCCGGCGAAGAACTGATTCTGAAAGGAAATGATGCAGAGATGGCCGCAGAGAAACAGCAGGAAGCGCTCGAAAATGATGACCGAGAAGGTCTTGTGCGAGAGTATTTAGATAAGCTCTTACCGGCAGACTGGGCAAAGTTATCACTTTCAGAGAAGCGTATGTATCTGGCTGGAGATGAATTTACCACACAGAATCGTGCGGGAGTTGCACCAAGAGACAAGGTTTGTAATCTGGAGATCTGGGCTGAGTGCTTTGGCAGGGAACCGGCGAATATCAGAAAGCAGGATAGTTATGAGCTTAATGCGATTATGGCAAAGCTCGATGGTTGGAAGCGTTATGACGGGAACAAATCTGGAAAGTTGTCATTTAAGGATTATGGTTCACAGATTGCTTACGTAAGAACAGCAATAGCAGATGATGACGAGGCGCTGCCTTTCTGCTAAGTAAGGTGGTATTGCCGTTAGGCATTTTCGTTGCCAAGAAATGAGCAATAGAAATAGCAATAGCAATGGTGGAAAACAAGTAAATATCAGGCTTTCTTCTATACTATTGCTTATATTGCTTATTGGTATATGAAATAAAAATGAGATATTAAAAGATACGTGATAGTACATGTATATACCCTATATACGTATATAGAGTTTTGAAACCTTTGGAAATAGAAATCGGCAATGGAGGTTTTATGAGAGAAAAAGAAGTAGAGGCAGCACTTGTAAAGGCTGCAAAGAAAAGGAATGGTCTGGCGTTAAAGTTTGTAAGTCCTGGTCTTTCTGGTGTCCCGGATCGCTTGGTGTTAATGCCGAATGGAAAAATGGGATTTATTGAGCTGAAGACACCAGGTAAAAAAATGAGGATTCTGCAGGAAAAGAGAAAAAGCCAATTAGAAGCATTAGGATTTTTGGTTTTCTGCATTGATAGCAAAGAGAAAGTTGAGGTGGTTTTAGATGCAATCATACAAGCCGCATGATTATCAGGAATATGCTACAGAGTTTATTATTTCTCATCCGGCCTGCGGATTACTCTTGTCAATGGGCCTTGGAAAAACAATCATTACACTGACAGCTCTTTGGCAGTTGGTACTTGATTATTTTGAGGTGGGACGAGTACTTATTATAGCACCGCTTCGAGTGGCAAAGGATACCTGGCCAAAGGAAATCGCAAAGTGGGATCACTTAAATGGATTGACGTATTCCGTAGCAGTCGGTTCTGAAAAAGAAAGACGGGAAGCACTGAGCCGGCCGGCATTTATCTATATCATCAACAGAGAAAATGTTACCTGGTTGATTGAAAATGGATATTTCCATTTTGACTGTGTTGTTATTGATGAGCTTAGTTCCTTCAAGAGTCATCAGAGTAAACGATTTAAGTCGCTGCGGAAGGTACGACCGACAGTAAAGAGAGTGGTTGGCCTTACTGGAACGCCGACACCGAATGGACTGATTGATTTGTGGGCTCAGATCAATTTACTAGACTGTGGCGAGAGACTTGGCAGATTTATAGGCGGCTACAGAGACAGATACTTTATGCCAGATAAAAGAAATCGTGATGTGATCTTTTCTTACAAACCAAGAGAAGGTGCAGATGCTGCTATTTATGACAAGATATCAGATATTTGTGTCAGCATGAAAGCAACGGATCACTTGAATATGCCGGAGCTTATTGTATCGAATGTGGAAGTGGAGATGAGTGAAAAAGAACAGAAGCAATATGACAGTCTGCGTGATGATTTGATTTTACCACTGGAAGGTGGCGACATTGATGCACAGTCAGCGGTTGGACTTTCAAATAAACTTCATCAGATGGCAAACGGTGCTGTCTATGATGAAAACGGTAAGGTCAGATGGATTCATGATAGAAAGTTAGATGCCCTGGAAGATTTAATCGAAGCAGCCAATGGAAATCCGGTAATGATTGCATATTGGTTCAAACATGATAGAGAAAGACTGATGGAGAGATTTCATGCAGTACCGATTGATAAGTCAGAGGATATCACCCGATGGAATAAAGGTGAGATACCAGTTGCAATAATTCATCCAGCAAGTGCAGGTCATGGACTGAATCTTCAGGAAGGTGGCTGCCATCTCATATGGTTTGGCCTTACTTGGAGTCTTGAACTTTACCAGCAGTGCAACGCAAGACTGTGGCGCCAGGGCCAGAAGAATACAGTGACTGTGCAGCATATTATCACCAAAGGAACGATTGATGAAGATGTTTTACTTGCTTTGGAAAACAAAGATGTAACGCAGGAAGCATTGCTTCGTGCAGTAAAAGCAAGAATTTCACGAAAGGAGTAAAGGATTCATGAAAGGATACGTGGAAAAAATAATAAGCGATTATCCCCAGATGGTGAGAGAACGAGAGCACTTAAAGAAACAAATTGAGAATTTTGAGTTCCTTTCAGCAGATGAACTTATCAGTGCTATGAGTTTCTCTCATCCAGATGGGGAACGAGTGCAAAGTAGTGATCTGTCTGATAAAACAGCTCGTATTGCTCTGGGGTACCGGGATAAGCTGGATCGAATCAATGAGGAATTGATTGTGCCCATGCAGAAAAGATATTATGCCTTAGATACAGAGATAGCATTCCTGGAATCAGCAATCAGCCATCTTCCAGACGATTTGTTTCATATCATGCAGGGGTTGGTGATTGAAGGGCGCACCTGGGATGAGGTTTCAGAAGAAATGTTTATAAGCATTACAAAACTTCAAAAACTGAGAAAAGCTGCAATTGCTCATCTTACAAGAACATATCAGAGAAGAGAATCAGAACAAGTCAGAATACTATTAAGCTAACTTTCAACCTGCTGCAATAGAATTGTTGTGGCGGGTTCTTTTTTCTTTGTCTCTAACATTTATTTGAAAATCATCATGGGATTTAATATCTTGAATGGCTTTGTTTAGATTCGGTCTATTTCGATGGGAATGAAATGGATCAGAATAGTTATGTTTGTGTGAAATTCTGCAAGTAGAAAAGTTTGGGTATTCTTCGTGCTGAATACACCAGTAATGTTTGGTATTTTTCGATTGAAGCGTTATTGAGAAGCAGCCGGCAAAAATAACATTGAAATAGCTGTGGTCAATACTCTGAATCTCTTTTTGTGTAAACAATTAGTTCCTCCTTTGGATACAAAAACGCGAGTTACAAAAATGTAGCATGATAGCCGAATACGTATTTTTATATAGTCAAAATAATGGGTAACTTGGAATGAAATATTCCTAAGAGTTAGCATTTGCCGGAATTACAGGATCTAATTCGACAATGAGCTTACCTTGATCGTAAGATACGATTACATGATCACCGACATGGTAACCAAGATTTGATAACCAATCGCCTTGAAGATTTATTCGTGGAATGTTTCTCTTTTGGCCTGGTGCTTCGTATATCTTTAAGTGTCTTTCTTTCATTGGCGCCTTCCTTTCTGGCTACCAATGCTACTAGATTTAATATAACAGATATAATCTGTTTTGAGAAGATGGAAAATGTGATAAAATTGACATATTGGAGGGCTGACAGTGAAAGAGAATCTGATAAAAATTACAATCAAGGGAGCTTCGGGATGGTGCCCATGCGATCTGGCCTATAGCGATAAATTAACGATTAAACAAGATGGGATCACCTATGAGAGAAAACCTGTGGAAGAAAATGAAAATAATCCATATGTGAAGTGGAGTTACAAAACCAATAGCGCAAAGTACAAGGATGTATTTCATATGCTGGGAGAGCAGATCCTTCAATTTCAAGATATTGAAGATATGTTTGTAACAGACGTGACTCCAAATCAGATAAAGTTTTTCTTTGAGGATAAGGTGCTTACATTTGATACCTACTTCTATGATGGGGTTGAGAAGTTTGTTGAATTGGTAAGACTGATGATACCTGAGATGGAGGATATCCCATATTGTTTGTATTGCGCTGCAGACGATGACGAAGATGATGAATGTTAGGTATTGCCGATATTGCTATTGCCGAAGGCAACTCTTGTGAGGTGCCTTCCTAAAAAACGGTAATGTTTTTCAAAAATAGGTGTGATATTATTAAACTGCAAAGAATTGTAGAAGGCCTACTGGAGATTGTTCCAGCGGGCTTTTTTCTTTGCTTCTTTGGTGCGGGTGCGGGCTTTATCCTTTCACCGCACCCAGTACATAACAGAAGGGAGCGTGAAGCCAATGCCAAACAGAGGACCTGTCCCATGTGCACATCCGGGGTGCCCGCGTGTGGTGCCATACGGACAGCGTTATTGTAGAGAACACGCCTTATTGCATCGTGGTGATAGGAAGAGCTCTGGCAAGCGTGGCTATGGAAGCAAGTGGCAGAGAGCAAGAGCCAGATTCCTTGCAAGACCAGAGAACATCTTTTGTGTCGAATGCAAGAAGGAAGGAAAGCTGGTGCGAGCAACGGTCGTAGATCACATTGTTCCACACAGAGGTGATGACAAGCTGTTCTGGGATGAAAAGAACTGGCAGCCACTATGCAAGAAACATCATGATATAAAAACATGGAATGAAGATGCGAACCCGACGTACACGTTTTAGTGCACCGGGGTAGGGGCGGTCTGAATCTCTACAGGGTGAAAGCCTGAAGACCGATGCCCCCTCAAACACGCATTTTCGCGAAATTCTCATAAGGGTATTAAACTCCTGAAGCAGTAGACATACTTATGCGCTACAGTTTCGGGAGTTTTTGCTGTAATTTTGTTACCTGACTTTTGCACCAAAGTTGTGGAAAGGAGCGTCAAATGACAGAGGAACAGAAGCTGCAGATACGAAAGCTCCGACAACAGGGGCTAGGGTATCAGGCGATAGGAAAAATGGTAAATCTCACAAGAGACTCCGTCAGAAGCTATTGTAAAAATCATGGGCTTCAGGGAGTAAGACTTGCAGTTGAGATGAATACCAAGGAACGAATAAAAAATGGAGAGGCTTGTGCATATTGTGCGGGGCCTATAAAGAAAGCGAAAACGGGAAGACCTGCAAGATTTTGTTGTGAAGCTTGCCGGCGTAGCTATTGGAAAGCACATCGTGACGAAGGAAAGAAAAGTGAGAAGGCAATCTATACGATGGAGTGTAAATATTGTCATAAGATTTTTGAGTCCTATGGGAATAAGACCAGGAAGTATTGTTGCCATGCACACTATGTTTTGGATCGTTACGGTGAATTCATTTGAAAGGAGTAGCATATGCAGACTGCAGAACTTAAGACATTAAAAATCGCTGACTTAATTCCAGCGGATTACAATCCAAGGAAAGCGTTAAAGCCTGGCGATAAGGAATATGAAAAAATTAAAAAATCCATTACGGAGTTTGGTTTCGCAGATCCATGCGTAGTAAATAAGCGTGGATGCGAAGAAGGGAAATACATTATTGTTGGAGGACATCAGCGTGTTACCGTTGCTGCAGATCTTGGATTTGAAGAAGTTCCATGTGCCATTGTTGATTTGGACGAAGATCATGAGAAAGCACTGAATGTGGCGCTCAATAAGATTACCGGTGAATGGAACAAGGAACTGTTAGCAGATTTGATTTCTGATTTGGAAGATGCCGATTTTGATACAGCGTTTACCGGATTTGATCCACCGGAGATTGAGCAGCTCATGAATTCCGTTCACGATAAGAATATTGTAGAGGATGATTTCGACGTGGATGCAGAACTCGAAAAGCCAGCAATTACAAAACAAGGTGATTTGTGGATTTTGGGTAATCACAGATTAGTGTGTGGAGACTCAACGCTTCCGGAGACCTATGATTTATTGATGGATGGGAAAAAGGCGGGGCTTGTCATAACGGATCCACCTTATAATGTGAATTATGAAGGTAGTGCAGGAAAAATAAAAAATGACAAAATGGCAGAAGATCAGTTTGAGAAGTTCTTGTTTGCAGCATATGTGAATATGGAACAGAACATGGCTGATGATGCTTCTATTTATGTATTTCATAGTGATTCACATGGGCTGGCTTTCCGTAAGGCGTTTGAAGAGGCTGGCTTTTATTTATCTGGATGCTGCATATGGAAAAAGCAGAGTCTGGTACTCGGCAGATCACCTTATCAGTGGATTCACGAACCTTGTTTATATGGCTGGAAGAAGTCCGGAAAACATCAGTGGTATGCCGGCAGATCAGAAACCACAGTCTGGGAATATGATAAGCCAAAGAAAAATGACCTCCATCCAACCATGAAGCCAGTGAATCTTATCGCATATCCGATAAAGAATTCTTCTATGAGCAGCGCAATTGTACTGGATCCATTTGGTGGTTCTGGTAGTACACTGATTGCTTGTGAACAGATGGACCGTATTTGCCATACCATTGAATTGGATGAGAAGTATGCGGATGTAATTGTGAGCCGATTTATTGAACAGGCCCAGACCGATTCCAAGGTAAAACTTATTCGTGATGGCAAGGAATACTCGTATGCGGAAGCGGTAAAAATTTCTTCTGAAAATACAGAAAATTAGCTTGCAATTCAGGCCAGGTAGAGTGATATATGTACTACCAAAACGAAAGGAGAATTGCACAGATGAAAATTGAAACACATGTAGCAGACAGAAAAACACTTGTAAATCAGATAGCGCAGGCTATTGGTGAAGAAGCAAAGTATCTTGGAGCACCGGGATTTGCTTACCAGGTTGGTCCATATACGATTAACAAGCAGGCAGAAATTGAGGTGGATGATACAGAAGCCGACATGGACCTTTTGAGAGAACTTGTTCCAGGGGGAGTACTTGATGATGCCGAGGACGAGGAGATTGCAGCACTTGAAATATCAGTGCCAACAGAAGAACATACAGTGACAAGCATTATGAATTTGCTTCACCTTTTTTGCAGCAGAGAGAAACTTTTAAATCGCTGTGTTGGAAACGCTCATAATTTTTTGATGAATAAGAAATTTATCAAAGCCCTGGATGATCAGGTACCGGAAAGTTTGGATGATTATTTCATCAAACAGAATGCCGCCGGTGGAGAAAAGATCAATCGGGGCTTAATTATTTCACAGGAAAAGATAACAGTAAGATTTCCATATTCGGAAGATGCAGACACCATCAAAGCCTATACGGATTTGGTAGGTTTAATGAATCAGATGGCGCTTGCTCAGAAGAGAGTGCTTAAGGATAAATTTCATTCGAGCAATGAAAAATATGCTTTCCGGTGCTGGCTGGTGAGACTTGGAATGGTCGGTGACGATTACAAGGTAACACGAAAGATTCTACTTTCCAATATGCCAGGAAATTCTGCATTTAGAACTGAGGATCAGAAAGAAGCGGCGATTGAAAAGTTAAAAGCGAAGAAGGGAGAAGAAAAGAAATGTTCGGAATATCAGACGCTGTAATCGAAAGATTAAAGAGGGAGTATCCTGCGGGGACCAGAGTTGAGCTGGTCTCCATGAATGATGAACATCGAAAGTTAAAGCCTGGTGAGCAGGGCACTGTGATTGGAGTGGATGACATTGGTACCATTCACGTGAATTGGGATTGCGGTAGTTCATTGGGAGTTGCTTATGGTGAAGATAAGTGCAGGAAGCTATAATATCACCAATTTAGAAGGCTGATCTTTGTAAGTATTATGGTCTCTTTATTACTGGATAATATGTGCCTTTAGAGTTAATGTATGTACTACCAAAAGCAAAGGAGGCACATAGCCATGATGAAAGAAATTGAAATTTTAGAGGAAGCAGCAACAAAAGGAACCAGATATTCAGAGATTAATGTAAACTCCACTTTCGGAGCAGCCTATTTTTACAGCAAGGAAGCAGGAAACGACCTGATCAACTTTGCTGAGGTGATTTGGGATTACGACATTGATGAGATTTTAGAGAATTGCAGAAGATTTGAAATCACAGAGTTTACAATTTCAAGCACTTTTTCAAGCCTGATTATTACGCTGGCAGAATTTGAAAAGCGAGGATGCAAATTGCAGGGATTGGTTGAGATAAACAGCCGACATGATGACTGGAAAGCATGCTTTGAAGGAGAATCAAGAAAAGAAAGAATTCCAGCGCTTAAGATTAGCCTTTCATAAAGGCAAAAGCCAGGAGGCCCGGATGGGCTTTTTGGTCGTGGTAATATACACAATCATTCATGCACATAATTGTCAGTTATATGGTGCAGATATGAGTTGATAATAGTGCCAAGTAGAGCGAATATGTACCTACCGAAAGGGAAAACAAAGAAAACGGAGGAACAAAAGAAATGACAAAAGGATGGCACGAAGGAACAATTGGAATTCCACAGAAGGATGGAAGCAGCAAGATAGCGCATTATTGGGTGAAGGCTTTTGAAGAAGGAAGCGAATGGGGAATTAACGGAGGCAAGATCAGCAAGTTATCAATCAAAATTGATGGTGAGTGGGTTGCAAACTACGACAGAGGTTGGGATGTAAAGCCGGCAGACGATGACGAAGCCGCACAGCTTGCCTACTGCATTTTACTTAACGAATACAATTAACTTGGAAATGAATATGCCAGGAAGCGGGCCAGGAGGTCTGTTTCTTGTTACACAGATAGATGGGCCCGAGGAGGTCCTTTTTTAGTACAGAAAAGAGGTGAGACCTATGGCTACAAGAGGAAGAAAACCAAAACCGACAGCAATGAAGGTTCTGGAAGGAAATCCTGGAAAGCGTCCGCTTAATTTTGCGGAACCGCATCCAGAGAAGAAATTACCAGATTGCCCGGATTGGCTGGAAGATGAAGCAAAAGCGGAATGGGAGCGATTGGCGGTCCCTTTGTATAACCTTGGTCTTTTAACGGAGCTTGATATGGCGGCATTCGCATCCTATTGTCAGGCTTATGCAAGATGGAAAGAGGCCGAGGAATTTATTTCTCAGCATGGAAGTATTGTAAAAACGAAAACTGGATACTGGCAGCAGGTGCCACAGGTATCCATTTCGAGAGCAAATCAGGCGATGATGATTAAAGCAGCAGCGGAATTTGGTCTTACACCTTCCGCGAGAAGCCGGATCATTGCCGGCAATACAAAGGCAGAAGATGCAGTTGATGAGATGGAAGCATTACTTGGAGGTGTTCTATGAGCGAGTTTGTTTATAAGCCATCCAAGTTTATGTTGTCAACATCACACTATGATAAACAGAAAGCAGATAAAGCGGTACGGTTTATTGAAAACCTGTGCCACACCAAAGGTAAATGGGCCGGAGAGAAGTTCCTACTTCTTCCCTGGCAGGAGCAGATTGTTCGTGACATCTTTGGAATTGTCAATGAGCAGGGATACCGGCAGTTTCGAGAATGCTTTACGCTTATCAGTAAGAAGAATGGAAAGTCTGAGCTTGCTGCGGCGATTGCACTCTATTTGCTATTTGCAGATGGTGAAGCATCCCCTGAAGTTTATGGAGCTGCAAACGACAGAGCACAGGCTTCTTTGGTATATGACGTTGCAAAGCAGATGGTTTTAATGACACCGGCGCTTAATAAAAGAGCTAAGGTGCTGGCAGCAAATAAGAGAATTGCCTGTTATGCCAATAATGGTTATTACCAGGTGTTGTCCGCAGAATCTGCAACAAAGGATGGTATGTCAATTTCCGGTCTGGTCATAGATGAAATTCATGCCATGAAAACACGTGATTTATACGATGTGCTGACAAAAGGATCTGGTGATGCTAGACAGCAACCTTTGTTTTTTATTATAACCACAGCAGGAACCAACAAGGAGTCTGTTTGTTATGAGTTGTTCTTGAAGGCAAAGGATATCTTAGCAGGGAAAAGAGAAGATCCTTCTTTTTATCCTGTTATCTATGCCTTGGATCCAGAAACTGATGATTGGAATGATGAAGAAACCTGGTATAAATCGAATCCATCACTTGGCGAGACAATCAATATTGACCGTATGCGTGATGCGTATAGGGAGGCGTTGCAGAATCCGGCTGATGAGGCAACCTTTAAAAGACTGCGACTTGGCATTTGGAATTCAGGAGATGTTGCTTGGATACCGGATCATGTTTATGCGAAGGGCGATGGAGTGATTGATTTGGATGAGCTCTATGGCAGGGACTGTTATGCAGGACTAGATTTATCCAGCACATCGGATATTACGGCTTTTGTTTTGGTATTTCCACCAAGACGTGATGATGAACAGTATGTCGTGCTTCCTTATTTCTGGCTTCCAGAAGATACACTGGAGAAGCGATGCAGGCGAGATCATGTTATGTATGATACATGGGCAGCACAAGGATACATCAATGTAACATCCGGAAATGTAATCGATTATCGGTTCATTCAGGATTTCATTGAAAGAACCTGTGAGAAATTTCATGTGCTTGAGATTGCATACGATAGATGGAATGCAACGATGCTGGTTCAAAATCTCCTGGATGAAGGATTACCTTTAATTCCTCATGGCCAGGGCTATAAAGATATGAGCCCGCCTTCGAAAGAAGTATATAAGCTGCTTTTGGAAGGGCGAATTCTTCATGGTGGAAATCCGGTTCTTCGTTGGATGGCAGGTAATGTCGTTATGGAAGAGGATCCGGCAGGAAATATTAAGCCGACGAAGGCGAAAGCAGTAGAGAAGATAGATGGTATTGTTGCCATGATTATGGCGATGGGACGAGCAGTAATTAATGAAGGTAGTACAGGCAGTGTTTATGACGAGCGCGGCCTGTATTCTTTTTAGACCAGGAGGTGTCATATGGGAATAAAGAGTTTGTTTGGATTTGGACAGGCAAGAGATAAGCCTACAAATAAAGCGGCAGATGCAGGATATTCATTTTTGTTTGGACGAACAACCAGCGGAAAGCCGGTAAATGAAACCACAGCAATGCAAACCACTGCAGTGTATGCTTGTGTTCGTATTTTATCTGAGGCGATTGCTTCATTGCCAGTCCATGTTTATCAGTATAAAGATGGTGGTGGAAAAGAGATGGTAATTGACCATCCGTTATATCAGGTGCTCCATGATGAGCCTAATCCGGAGATGACTTCGTTTGTGTTTCGAGAGACGCTGATGAGTCATCTTTTAATTTGGGGAAATGCTTATGCGCAGATCATTCGTGATGGCGCCGGCAGAGTGCTTGGTTTGTATCCGCTTCTTCCAAATAAGATGGATGTGCAGCGCGATGATAAGGGCGAGATCTACTATGTATATTCCAGAAGTAGTGATGAGAATCCAAACTTCAAAGAGTATGGAGATATCAAGCTCAAGAAGGAAGATGTACTTCATATTCCGGGCCTTGGTTTTGATGGACTTATTGGTTACTCGCCTATAGCAATGGCAAAGAATGCTGTAGGAATGACGCTTGCTTGTGAGGAATATGGTGCCAGTTTCTTTGCAAATGGCGCCAATCCAGGCGGTGTTTTGGAGCATCCAGGTGTGCTTAAGGATCCAAGTAAGGTCAGAGATTCCTGGAATGCTGTGTATCGTGGAACCAGTAATGCTCATAAGATTGCGGTATTAGAGGAAGGAATGAAATACCAGCAGGTTGGTATTCCTCCGGAAGAAGCGCAGTTTCTTGAAACAAGAAAGTTTCAGATTAATGAAATCGCTAGATTATACCGTATTCCACCACATATGGTTGGTGATTTGGAAAAATCGAGCTTTTCAAATATTGAGCAGCAGTCACTGGAATTTGTAAAATACACCCTGGATCCTTGGGTTATCCGTTGGGAACAGAGCCTACAGAAAGCACTCCTGCTTCCAGGAGAAAAGGGAAAGTATTTCATTAAGTTAAATGTGGATGGCCTGATGCGAGGCGACTATCAATCCCGTATGAATGGGTACAGTATAGGTCGCCAGAATGGTTGGCTTTCTGCAAATGATATCCGGGAAATGGAAGATATGAATCCACTGTCGGATGAAGAAGGAGGAAATCTATATCTGATCAATGGTAATATGTGCAAACTTGCGGATGCAGGTATTTTTGCAGGAGAGCAAAAGCAACCGGAGGAGAGCACAAAGCAGGAAGAACTGCCAGCACAAGAAAATAGAAAGAGAGGTAAGCGATGAAACGTAAGTTTTGGAACTGGGTAAAGAATGAGGGCGAACTCGAAGCAACGAGGACGCTCTTTTTAAATGGAGAAATTTCAGATGAGACCTGGTATGGCGATGAAGTGACTCCACAGCTTTTTAAGGATGAGCTGAATGCGGACAGCGGTGATATTACTGTTTGGATTAACTCTCCAGGAGGAGATGTATTTGCAGCAGCTCAGATTTACAACATGCTTCGTGATTATAAGGGGCATGTCACAGTTAAGATTGATGGCCTGGCTGCATCTGCAGCGTCGGTTATTGCGGTGGCCGGAGATACCGTACTTGTCAGTCCGGTAGCAATGATGATGATTCACAACCCGGCAACACTTGCAATGGGAAACACCAAAGATATGGAAGCTGCCATTGCAATGTTAAATGAGGTGAAGGAGTCTATCTTAAATGCTTATGTGGATAAGACCGGTCTTTCCAGAAACAAGCTGTCAAAAATGATGGATGATGAGACTTGGTTTAATGCCAAGAAAGCAGTAGAGCTTGGATTTGCTGACAAAGTATTATTTGCCGCAGAAGAAAAGCCTAAGAAAAAGCCGGAAGAAGATGAGGATCCGGATGAGAAAGAAGAGGGAAAAGAACCAGAGGAAGATGGTGAAGGCGACGAGGATGAGAAAAAGAAGAAGTTCCCATTCCAGAATGCCTATGCCTATTCCAGAAAATCGGTTGCAGATTCCTTTTTGAATAAGGTGACAGATAAGGCACCGGCAACAGTACCTGTAGACCAGTTAAGAAAGAGACTTGATCTCTTAAAACGATAGGAGGATTTCACAATGAGTAAAGTATTAGAATTAAAGGAAAAGAGAGCAAAAGCATGGGAGGCAGCAAAGGCATTTTTAGATTCCAAGCAGGGATCCAATGGACTGATGTCTGCAGAGGATGCAGCAACTTATGACAAGATGGAAGCAGAGGTTGTTGATCTTGGAAAAGAGATTGAACGACTTGAGCGTCAGGCTGTGATTGATGCAGAACTTGCCAAAGCAACAAGTACACCAATTACAAATAAGCCAAACACCCAGCCGGGAGGTGAAACAAAGACCGGTAGAGCTACAGACGAGTATAAGAGAGCGTTTTGGAATAGCATGAGAAACAAGAATTCTTATGAAATCCAGAACGCTCTTTCCATTGGTACGGATTCTGAGGGTGGGTATCTGGTTCCGGACGAGTATGAAAAGAAGTTAGTGGAAGCCCTGGAGGATGAAGTGTTCTTCAGAAGCCTCGCAACTGTCATCAAAACATCATCTGGAGATCGTAAGATTCCGATTGTTACTTCCAAGGGAGAAGCAGCATGGATTGATGAAGGCGGTCAGTTCCCAGAAAGCGATGATAGCTTTGGACAGACTTCCATTGGAGCACACAAGCTCGCTACTATGATCAAGGTATCAGATGAGCTTCTTAATGATTCCGTATTCAATATTGAGCAGTATATCTCTAAGGAGTTTGGACGTCGTATTGGAACAAAGGAAGAGGAAGCATTCTTCATTGGTGATGGTACCGGAAAACCGATTGGTATTTTCAATAAGACCGGTGGTGCAGACATTGGTGTGACAGCAGCGACAACAAGTATTACCTTCGATGATGTGATGGATCTTTATTACAGCCTTCGTGCACCGTATCGTAATAAGGCAACCTGGCTTCTGAATGATTCCACAGTAAAGGCAATTCGTAAGCTCAAGGATGGCAATGGAAATTATATCTGGCAGCCTTCTGTAAGAGAGGGAGAACCGGACAGAATTTTGAATCGTCCTTATCGGACATCCATTTATGTTCCAGAACTTGCTGCCGGAAATAGAGTTATGGCTTTTGGTGATTACTCTTATTACTGGATTGCAGATCGCCAGGGTAGAAGTTTCAAGAGACTCAATGAGCTCTTTGCCACAACCGGTCAGGTTGGATTTTTAGCATCCGAGAGAGTCGATGGTAAGCTGATTCTTTCTGAGGCAGTAAAGACACTTGAAGTAAAGGCGTCTGGAAAATAATACCAGGAGGTAGGATAAATGCAGGTTACGTTAGAAGCAGCAAAAAGTTATCTGAGAGTAGATTCCTCAGATGATGATGCACTGATTAGCGGTCTCATCGTTTCGGCAGAAACCTTGGTAAGAGAGGTGACTCGCCTAAATGATGAGGAACTGCTCCCATATAAGGAGATTATGGAAATTGCAGAGCTCTTTACCATTGCGTACCTGTATGAGCACAGGGAAGAAGCAGATCACAAGAACCTGACGGAAACGGTGAAGTATCTGCTTTTTCCAATCCGTAAGGAGGTCTTTTGATGATTGAGACAATGAGGGAGCGTATCACAATTCAAAAAAGTAAAGCTGTAACAGACAAGGATGGAAATCATGTCCATGTTTGGGAGGATTATTATTCTTGTGCTGCATATGCAAATAATCTTTCTGGAAAAGAATACTGGGCAGCGGCACAGGTAAATGCGCAGACAGATTTATATTTTCTAATCCGTTATTGTAGTGAGGCGGCTGCGATTGATAGTGAACACTTCCGCATTGTATTTCATGGACAGCTTTACAATATTTCATTTGTTGATAACGTGCAGTACAAAAATAAGACATTGAAGCTCCGAGCAAGTCTGGTAAAGAGGTGATGGTATGGCAAATACAGTAAGTGTTGATCAGCTCGCAAATGTTATTATGCAGGGCCTTACGGAATATGCCGATGCACAGAGCGATATGGTAAAGCAAAGTGTGAAGGATGTTAGTAAGGAAGTTAAAAAAGAAATATCTGCAAATGCTCCAAAGAGGACCGGCGCTTATAAAAAGAGTTGGGCTACCAAGAAAACGAAGGAGACCAGTAATTCTCTTACAATGACGGTTCACTCCAAGAACCGGTATCAGATTGCGCATCTTTTGGAACATGGCCATGCGAAACGTGGAGGAGGTAGAGTTGCCGCAATCCCACATATAGCGCCGGCGGAAGAACATGGAGAGACATTGTTACAGCAGAAAATTGAAAGGGGATTACGGGAATGACACATCAGGAAGTAATGACAATGCTTGCGGAGATGAATCTTCCGTATGCATATGATCATTTCGTAGAGGGAGAGTCACCGGATCCTCCTTTTTTAGTGTTCTTATATCCGGGAAGTAATCACTTTGCAGCAGATGGAAAAGTGTATTTTAAAGTGAATCGATTAAATATTGAGCTCTATACAGATAAGAAAGATGTGGAGCTCGAAGAAACTGTAGAGGCTGTGCTGGATAGGCATGGCATTTTTTATGGCAAAAGCGAAGTATGGATTGAATCTGAAAATCTGTATGAGGTGCTTTATCAGATGGAGGTATAGAAATGGCTAATAAAAAGAATAAGGTCAAATTTAATATCTGCAACGTGCACTATGCACTGATTACAGTTGCAGAGGAAGGATCGGTTACCTTTGGAACGCCTGTGCCAATGCCAGGTGCTGTATCCATTAGTATGGATCCAACCGGAGAGCCGGAATCATTCTATGCGGATGGTATTGAATATTACGTAATCAATAATAACCAGGGATATGACGGAGATCTGGAACTTGCAATGATTCCTGAATCTTTCCGTACTGATATTCTGAAGGAAGAAGCCGATGCCAATAAGGTGCTGGTGGAAAATGCAAACTCAGAGACGGGCAGCTTTGCACTTTTATTTGAGTTTGATGGTGATATCAGGAAGATCAGGCATGTGCTGTATAACTGTTCCGCTTCTCGTCCTACCATTGAGTCAAAGACCAACGAGGAAGACAAGGAAGTGCAGACGGAAACACTTACTATCAAAGCAAGACCGATGGCAAGTGGTTATGTAAAGGCAAAGACTGGCGATTCTACCACAGATACCGTTTACAACAATTGGTATAAAACGGTTTATGAACCAACAGCAGTTGCAGAGCAGGCCAGCAAAAGTACACAGGCAAGTAAGTAGGAGGTAGCAGATGAGTATTGTAAAGAAAGTTGAAATCGATGGTAAGCAGGTACCTTTCAAGGCATCTGCCGCCATTCCAAGAATATATCGCTTGAAATTCCAGCGTGATATCTATAAGGATTTATCAGCACTGGAAAAGAGTATCAATCAGGCAAATCCGGATGATTCCAATTTGGATTTATTGTCGCTTGAGATGTTCGAGAACATAGCATTTGTGATGGCAAAGCATGCGGATCCGAATATTCCAGATACACCGGAGGAATGGCTGGATGAATTCAATACGTTTTCTATTTATCAGGTGCTTCCTCAGCTTATAGAGTTGTGGGGACTGAATGTAAAAACAGATGTAGAAGCTAAAAAAAACTTCGTCCGACAGAGCGTGAAATGACAACGCCGCTGTTTCTGCTTCGGTGTGTGCAGTTAGGTCTTTCAATGGCTGATTTAGAATTATTGTCGATTGGACTTATCAATGATATGTATGCAGAGAGCAGAAACGATGATTGTAAGTATGCTGAGCTTGCAACGCAGGAAGATTTTGACAAGTTTTAATTAGCGCTTATTTATTTTATACTTGACGCTTATTTACTTCTATGATACAATTAAGAAAAAATAAGCGCCAAACAAGCGCTGATTAAAAAGGAGTGATTTTATGTTTTATGAAGTGATTGCGCAGTTCGCAAAAGCAGATGCACCGTCTTTTAAAACGCCGGGATATGAAGAATATCTTTCGGAAGCACGAGATTATTTTAACATCAAGTCGAGAGTTGCAACAAATCCGAAAGAAATAACCGAACTACATGTTATAGATGAAAAAACGGTTCGGATCATTTTAAGAAGTCATGATCAACTTAAAATTTCGCAAGTCTCTCGTAGCCTTAGAGTGTTTAGTATGTACTTGATTGATGAAAGTCATCCGTTAAATTTTAGCGAGTTGGTTTCAGGAAAAAGATTATTTAAAATGAGTGCTTCCGAATTTGGATCCAGTGAGGATTCAGGTTTAGTGCCAGACGAAGGTGAAAATAGTGAAGATGATTTGCTGGTCCTAAAAACTATGATTTCACTTCTTGATGACGCGAAGGTAAATATGAGAGCTAAAGAAGTGAAAAATGAAATTTTAGGATTGTTAGCAAATTACAGGGAGGGAAGATAAAATGCCTTATAAATATAGTTACTGTCTC
>ENA-OYZM01000093-OYZM01000093.1-human-gut-metagenome-genome-assembly--contig:-NODE-93-length-37675-cov-6.265550_pt1 | contig 37675 bp, 29 predicted proteins | sample MGYA00243291_ERZ653477 | MGnify/ENA primary metagenome ERZ653477 (study PRJEB26926, sample SAMN06165024) | human gut metagenome | biome: ENVO:00009003; feature: ENVO:2100002; material: ENVO:00002003... | reverse complement strand
ATCTTCACCTCTGAATTTTTTGATTATTTCAACGATTTTCGATTTGTATCGAAAGTTTTCGCTGCCGTCGTCGGGGACGAAACACAACGGCGGAAAACACACGCACCACCAATTATTCCCCGTCCCTTCGCCAAGTTCCACGATAAGCGCGTCGTAAACGCCCGCGGGGAAAGACACGTTGTCGTATTTCCTATAAGGAAACTTTTCCGAAGAAAGCCGCACGGTCGCGCGGTAAGAAAAACCTTTGTCAAGAAGGACGTTGTCCGACGTCTTTTTCAGGGCGTAAAGGTTGTTTCTTATCACTTCTTTCGCGTCGTCCGACGACTTGCAATCCGAAAGCAGCGGCGTAAGGTAATTTACGACGGCGTCGCGCACATCAAGTTTCACGCTCTGGTCGATTTCGGAATTGCTGTTCGCGCGAATATGTATCCGTACGCAGTCCTGTTTGCGAATTTTCGTATCGACGCAGCCCGAAAGGGAAATCATCAGAAGAAGAGTCAGGATAACGATTTTTTTCATTTTTCACCTCGGATTGTTCTTGTCCGACATAATTCTTGCCCGTATTTGCGTTTCTATACTTGAACGGCGGCGGCGGATTGTGATATAATAAAAACGGAGGCAGTATGAAAGAATACGACGTATTGATAATAGGAGCGGGCCCTGCGGGGCTGACGGCGGGTATATATGCGGCGCGCGCGGGCGCAAAAGTCGGCATTGTCGAGAAGTCTGCGCCGGGCGGCAAGGCAAATCTTGCAAACGACCTTGAAAACTATATGGGCACCGACGGGATTTCGGGCAGCGACCTTATGATTAAATCGTTTTCGCAAGCCGAAAAGTACGGCGCGGAGTTTGTCTTTGACGAAGTAACGGGCGTTTTCCCCGACGAAAACAAGGCGGTGCTTAAAGGCGGCGACGTAAAATACAAAAGTCTGATTCTGGCGGTCGGCACTTACGACAGAAAAACCGGCGTCGAAAACGAAAAAGATTTTATCGGGCGCGGCGTGTCGTATTGCGCGGTTTGCGACGGAAATTTCTTCAAAGGGAAAACCGTCGTCGTCGCGGGCGGCGGCAACACCGCCTTCAAGGACGCGCTGTACCTTGCGACGATTGCGAACAAGGTTTATGTCGTGCACAGGCGCGAAGGTTTCCGCGCCGAAAAAATCCTGGTGGAACGGGCGAAAAACAACGAAAAAATCGAGTTTGTGTTAAACGGCGTGATAGGCGCGTTTCACGGCAACGAAAAACTTGAATCCGTCGACGTGAAATTAAAGGACGGAGGCGTGAAAACGCTTGAAACCGACGGCGTATTCGTCGCCCTCGGCGCGGAACCCGAAACGGGCTTTATCCCGTCGGAAATCAAAAAAGACGACAAGGGATATATCGTTACCGACGATAAAATGCAAACGAGCGTCAAGGGGATTTTTGCCGCGGGCGACGTGCGCGAAAAAAATCTGCGCCAGATTGTCACGGCGTCGTCGGACGGCGCGATAGCGGGGCAGTTCGCCGCGGAGTATGCGCTGGAAAATTTTGACAATCGTCAAAATATGTAAAATTTTATATAGACATATATCAATATATGTATAATAAATTGATAAAAAGCGCAAAAAACGTATCAATTTCGGTCGTTTAACTGACAAAAGAAAAAAAATAAAAAAATTTTGTCAAAAGATGTATAAAACCACTTGACAAGTCAAAAATATCATTGTATTATGATGCCATAAATCAAGTGAAATTACATTTGATATTAAATCGCTCATAATTTTCCCCCTTATCATATAATTAGTGAGGTGGCTCGGATTCTTCCGAGCCACCTTGCTTTTACCGCGAAATTTTTCTCATTTTCAAAGCCAAAATAAATATCGCGCCGTTACGCATAATAGGCGTATGAAGAAGTTTATAAAAGTCATAATTGCCGCGGTGATTTTTGCGGTTTTTTCGTTGTCTGCGACGGGGATAATAAATTGTAACACGCGCGTCGCGCGCGCGGAAGTTCTCAAAACGAAAATCGTAACAATAATGTATCACAGCGTTTTGAACGGAAGCAAAGGAAGATATATCGTCAGCGAAAAACAACTTGAAAACGACCTTGTCGCGCTTAAAAACGAAGGGTTCGTTTCGGTAACGCCCGATGAAATCATCGCGTTTTCGGAAGGGCGCGGTATGCTTCCGGAAAAACCCGTGCTTATTACTTTCGACGACGGGCATTACAACAATTTATATTACGCCGTGCCGATTCTGAAAAAGCACGGATTCACGGCGGTCATCAACGTGGTCGGGGCATATTCGGAATATACGACGACGTCGGGCGACTCCAAAAACCCCAACTATTCGCACATTACCTGGGACGAAATGGCGGACGCGGCAAAGGACGGCGTGATATATTTCGGCAATCACAGTTTCGGAATGCACAAGTTCAAGCCGCGTTACGGAATCGCGCAAAAACCGTACGAATCGGACGACGAATACGTGAAATTATTCACCGCCGACACGATGAAGCTGCACGCCAAAATCAAGGAATACGCGGGCTACGACACGGCGGTTTACGCATATCCTTTCGGGAAATATTCCGCCCTTGCAAAAGAAACGTTGAAAAATTTGGGATACAAAATCACCCTGACTTGCAACGAGGGCGTAACGAGCGCAAGATTCGGCGATCCCGACAGCGTGATTTATATGAGGCGCATCAACCGTGAAGGTTCGTACTCGACCGAGAAATTTATAAACGTAATAAAAAAATATTATAGCCGTTGATTTTCCGCGCGTCGTTTGATATACTTGAATACGGAGTATTTTATGGACAACGTATTCAATTTCAGAGATCTTGGCGGAATCCCCACTGCGGACGGCAGAAAAGTCAAAAGCGGACTGTTTTTTAGAAGCGGTCTTCTGGATTTTGCAAACGACAACGATATCGCGTTTTTGAAAACCCTCGGCCTTTTGGAAGTTTTCGATTACCGCGACCGCGACGAGGTGGACAAAAACAAGGAATATATTTACGAGCGCATCGGCGCAAAGCATTTACATTATCCCAACGACATCACAAAGGGCAAAGTTTTCAAGTTGCAGACGGGTGGAATGGAAAGAATGTTCATAAAAATCAAACCCGCTGACGTGTGCGAGTTTTATTCGTACCTACCTTTTGGAAACGACGGATACAAAAATATGCTGCTAGCGGTAAAGCGCGGCGAAGTGCCGTTTTTGCAACACTGCACGGCGGGAAAAGACCGCGCGGGGTGCGGCAGCGCGCTTCTTCTTGCGGTTTTGGGCGTGTCTTACGACGAAATCGTGAAAGATTACCTTAAAAGTCTGAAAATACGGGACAACATCAGGAAAGTAATGTTCGACAAAATCCCGAAAATCGTGCACCCGTTCATAAAAAACAGTTACGAGCCGCTTTTCATCGTCGACAAAAGTTACCTTGACGCCGCGCGCGACGCGATTTTCAAAAAATACGGCAGTTTTGAAAACTACCTTCTGAAAGAGTACGGATTAACTCAACTCGACGTGGACGAAATCCGCGCAAAATACACCGAGTAAACACAATACACCGAAAAAGCAAAATACACGGAACAATAAAAAGCACCGAAAAAAATCGGTGCTTATTTCTTGGTAAATTCTTTTCCCGTTATTAAAAAAATCAATCGATACGCCGAAATACTCGGACATCTTAATCAAAAGGTCGAAACTCGGCTCCCTTTTTCCGTTTTCGTAATACGACAACGCTTCGCGCGAAATATTCAAATCGAGCGCGACTCGTTGCTGATTAAGCTTTCTTATTTTTCGGATAGTTTTTAAGCCCTTCATAAAAACACCTTGACAACAATGTAACAGTTTGTTACCATAATTTTGTAACAATATGTTACAAATATAACAAATGGAGAAAATCATGAAAAAATTCAAGAAAATTATTTTTACAGTTCTTACTTTTGTCCTCACCCTTCTCGCAATGCTTATCTTGTCTGCTTGCGGTGGCAATGGTGGTAGCGGTGGCGATGGTGGTAATGGAAACAAAAAGCAAAAACAAGCAACAACCGAGCAACTTGTTACTGCGCTTTCATATGATGCTTTCACAAACATCACCTTAAAGCAATATAAAGTTGAAGGTGAAGGTGACGTTCTTATTCAAATTTCTAAGGGGCAAATTTTGTTAGACGGCACAGCCCTCACATATCACAACGAACTTGACCAAGAAACAACCGAGAGTCGTTATATCTTTATTAAAGACGGAAAAGAAAATTCTTATTCGCTTGAAGAAGACGGAACCTATCGTCAATATAGAACAGACGATCCAACATCTGACACTGCAACTTCATGGCTCAAAGCATTCTTCCCAGCTTTGGAAAACATTCAAGATGTTGCAAGCCGTGTAACTTTTGACGGTGAAGCATATACAGTTGAAAATTATAGAACTACAACCCGTATTGTTTCAACAAGACCAATCAAATTTGAAGATGTAAAAGAAAATGCAAAATTCTGGCTTGATGAAAACTATCACATTTCAAAACTTATGTTATGGTATGAAGACAAAACCATTGATGAAGTTAAGTATTATGCAATATTCTCAGACTATGGAACAACGAATATTGATCTTCCACTTTATTTTGACAAGAATCACACCTGCGCTTTTGAAAATTGGACAGTTACATCCGAACCAACTTGCACCGAAGATGGTGTTGAAACTGGAACTTGTGCTTGCACAAGAAAACAAACAAGAGCGGTTCCTGCATGCCACAAAATGGGCGAATATCAAGTTACAACTGCCCCAACCTGCACCAATAAAGGCGTTGAAACAAGATATTGCCAAAGAGAGGGTTGCTCACATTCTGAACCACGCGACGTTGATGCACTTGGACACGATTATGGAAATTATCAAGTTACAACCGCTCCAACCTGCACCAAAACCGGGGTTGAAACAAGATATTGTCAAAGACAAGGTTGTTCGCATTCTGATCCAAGAACAATCGATGCAAAAGGACATACACCATCTGAATCATATGTTTCAGACGGAACAAACCACTGGAAAACCTGCAAAACTTGCAAAGCAAAACTTGCAGAAACCGAAGCAGAACACACTTATGGCGACGACAACATTTGTACAGTCTGTGGAAAACTTTTCACATTTAAAATGACCTTTATGCAAGCCACACAAACCTATTGTGTTCTTGGTTTGAACGAAGACCTTGAAAATGTTGTTATTCCAGCGACCTATCGTGGATATGCCGTTACAAGAATTGGTGTCGAAGCGTTCAAAGACAACAAAACAATGAAAACAATCACAATTCCAGCAAGCATCAACTCTATTTTAAACGATGCATTTGCATCTTGTTCTCTCACTCTTTCAACCTATTTCCTTGGAACACTTAATCAATGGGTGAACATCGATTTTTATTCTTGCATGTCAAGCCCACTTGCACCTGTTTCAACTTTTGAGCAGCATTCAAAATTTGACAACAGCAGCTATACATATTCAATTGATGGAAACACCGACACAAAACTTTATATTGGTGGCGAACTTGTAACAAAAATTGAACAAAGCGACAACATTACAAATGTTAACAAATTCGCACTTACTGGATACAAATATCTCACTTCACTTTATCTTTGCGCACCAAATGCAGATGTCAGATATCCATATATTGACGACTGTGCTTTCAGCGCTTGCAAAAATCTTTCAACCGTAACTCTCATGGGAAACGGAAACGACACAATCCGCCCAAGAGCATTTTATAATTGCAACATTGATTCTCTCGTGATTGACAACTATCATTCAATTTCAAAATGGGTTTTTTCTTGCGACACAATGAAAACTGCAACACTAAATGTAAAATATCTCTATTCTGAATCGTTCACCTATGTAAACAACATTGAAACTCTTACAATTGGTGAAAAATTTGAGAACATGAAGCTTTCTGACAAATTTGGTGGACAAATTTTCAAATATGTAAAAACAGTATATATAAACAGCAAAACATTCATCACAAATTTTGCGACAGAAACATCACACACTCTTCCTTTCGAAAACTTTGTTCTTGGATATTTTTCAACAAACATTGATGACAAAACAAGCATATATGTTAAAAATTGCGATTATACGGAAGAATTTGCAAAACAAGCATTGTTAACCCTTTCCAAAAAAGAAACTGAATATTCGCTTTATGTTAAATCATAAAATATAAAAAACGAAATAAAAAGGCTCGTCGATTTGATGTGAACCCAAAAGTTTGGACAAAATACACCGAATAAACACAATACACCGAATGAAAAACAAAAAGCACCGAGAAATCGGTGCTTTGTTTTTGAAAAGAAAAGTCGTTACAGGACGATTGATACCGTCATATAGGCGACGTAGGTAGCAAGGATAACGCCGCCTTGCACGCGCGAGAACTTTTTGGTGATAACCGCGGGCAGAATCGCAAGCAGCGTAAAGCCAATGCAGAAGGGCATATCTATGTAAAGCGAGTTGAATTCGACGGGAAGTCTGCCGCCCGTAATCATTGCACAAATCGGCAGGATTAAACAAATGTCGATGATGTTCGCGCCGATAATATTGCCGATGGACAAGTCGTGTTTTTTCTTGATAATCGACGTAACCGTCGTGACAAGTTCGGGCAGCGACGTGCCGATTGCGACAAGGGTGATCGCGACGATTCTTTCGGGGACGCCCATATATCCCGCGAGTTTGCTGCCAAAAGTTACGAGATGTTGCGCGCCGCCGACGATAAACGCCGTGCCCAGAATAAAGAAGATAATGCTTTTTGCGACGTCTTTCGTCTTTTGTTTTTTGGCGGCTGCGGCGTCCGTACTTGCGTTTTCTTCGGTTGCGTTTCCGGACTTGGCGGGAGAGCCGTCCGCGTTAACAGAAGCGGGATTCGTGCCGTTGTCGACAAGTTTATTTTTTGTCGCTTCCTTTTTTCCGACGATGATGTTTTCCGCTATAAATACGACGAATACAACCAGAAGAATAATTGACAAATATGCGTTCAAATAACTTTTCAGGCACATTAAGAACAAAATAACGATGGATAAAATCATTGTTATGCCCTTAAAGAGATATGCTTTCTTATCAAAAGCGTGCGGCAAAAACAAAAGCGACACCGCCATAATAAGCCCGATGTTCGCATTCACGCTGCCGACGGCGTTGCCGATTGCGATTGCCGCGTTGCCTTCGCCTGCGGCAATGGACGACGTGATAAGTTCGGGCAAAGTCGTGCCGATGCTCACGACCGTCGCGCCGATGATGAATTGCGGCACGCCCGACATTTCGGCAATCTTGCTTGCGGAATCCACAAACCAGTCGCCGCCTTTGATGATAAGGACAAGCCCCACGAGAAACAAAAACACGGTAAGGCAGATATCGCCCGTGCGCGTTATTGCAAGAATTTCAACCATTGTTCCCTCCGTTGTTTTTCATAAATAAAAAAGACCTTGCCACGGCGAATTGCCGTCCAAAGTCTCGTGAATTAAGGCAAACCGGACCGTCTGGTCAGCATGTCGGCATTGCCACTCAAAGAGTTACTACTCCCCTTGAACAATGTAAATGTAACACAGCGAATGACAAAAGTCAACGTTTTTCGGAGTTTTTTGCGGAATCGATTTTTGCCGATAAGGCTTTGTGTTTTTCCATAAACTCACGATACGCCGCCGCTGAAAAAGGGCTTTTCACGGTGTCGACTTCGCGTGGCGTCGGCGCGGCGATTTTCGCGTTTTGCGGCTTTTTCGGTACTCCGCCGTTGTCAATCTTGTAAAATTCGCCAAACTTTTTATACATTGAAACCCCACATCGTTAAAATTTGTTTATTTTCGTTTGCCATAATTTATTGTTTACTATATAATATTTTTATCTATGAATTTATATTCAAGGAGATTGTCATGAACAAAAAAATAATCGCCGTTATAGCACTTGTTCTCGTCCTTACGATTGGTCTTGTGGCGTGCAACGGCAAAACTTATAAGGCAAGCGGCGTTGCCGACGGCAACAAATACGCTTCGAGCCCCGTTGAAAACAACGGCAGTTTCGTCGTGAAACAGGGTGGCTACGTTTATTTCGTCAACGCATACGTCGGTGCGGACGCCGAAAACAAATTCGGCAAACAGGAAAAGTCCTGCCTGTACCGTGCGGAACTTGACGAAAACGGCAACATCATCGAGGGAAGCCGCGTCGCGCTTGTCAACAAAAACATTTATTCGACCAGCACGAAATCCGGCATTTACGTCAGGGGCAAATGGATTTACTTTGCGTCCCCCAACACCGACAAAACCAAGAGCGGCGAAGTCAATACGAAATACCTTGACTTTTTCCGCGTGAGTCTTGACGGCAAAAAGACGGAACTGTTATACACGATTGCAAATCGTTCCGCCGACTTCTTCGTTACGGACAACTCGCTTCTCGTCCTTGACGGCGGCGCGCTCAAAAAAATCGACCTCAACAAAAAGTCGCTGGGCAAAATCAATAACAAGAAAAACTACGTCGAAGTACGCAGCAACGTTTCGTCGTTGCAACCCATCGTCGCAAACGGTGCGTTCTCCGGCATGGCGCTTATGGTATCGAATGCTGCCGACAGCGACAGCTGGAAGAAATTCAACACCCTTTCGGTTATCAGTGCCGACGGCACGATTAAGGACGTCATCACCGACAACTCTTTCGGTGGCGATGCGGACAGCTATCTTTACAACGCGACCGTGTCCGTGAAAGACTACGTCGTGAAAGGCGACAAAATCACCGTCTATTACACCAAGACCGATAAGGATTCCAAGGTTAAGCTTTGTGCATATACGTTCGGCACGGACTTCTCGTTCGACAGCAAAAACGAAGTGCTTCTGATGAAAGACGCGTCATCGACCAACGTTGCGGCGGTAAAGGGCATCGACGAAAAGTCGGCGTTCGTCACCGTATCCTCCGCTCCTTATTTGAAATACGTGGAACAGGGCAAAGAACCTCAGAACGTCCCCGCAACCGCCACCTCGGCGGACAGACAACTCAAACGTCAGATCACAATCCGCGACGTCAGGGACGGCTACGTCTTCTATACCGACGCGTCGAGCGCAAAAGCGCTTTATCGCTATAATTACGCGTCCCTTGACCTTACCACAGAAGAATGCGTTGCGGAATTCAACCTGTCTTCGTCCTGGTTCGCGCCCGTAATCTTAGGCGATTACATGTACTTCCTTGACGGCACGAAAGAATATACGTATCGCGTTAAATTGCAAACCGGCGATATCGTAAAGCCCGAAACCAAAGATATGGTTGTCGGCAAAATGACCGCGGACGACTACAAGGCGGTTTTCGAGTCGGAAAATAAATAAAAACCAAGCCGTCCCGTAAGGGGCGGTTTCTTTTTAATTTTTAATTCGACAAAATTAGACAAAAATCGACAAAAACAAGTGAAAATCATTGAGTTTTTACTTGTTTTATTTGTTATAATCGCATTGCAACACGGAAAACGAAATATTATTTTGGTTTCCGTCGAATAATTACATCTCAGGGGGTAACTTAAATGCACACAATCGTTATAGCGGACGATAACGTCTCTTTCGCAGAAGAAATGCGAAATTATTTCACGGACAATACCGATTTCAAGGTAGTAGGCATCGCGCCCGACGGGGTTGAAGCGATAAAACTTGTCGAAAAACACAAGCCCGACTTTTTACTTCTCGATATCGTTATGCCCGAACTGGACGGATTCGGCGTGTTGAGCGCGCTTTCCGCTTTTGACGAAAAACCGAAAACGATAATGGTATCGGGGCTTGCAACCGACGGCTTTGTTACGAAATCGTTGCGCCTCGGAGCAAGTTACTTTATGGCAAAGCCCGTAAATTACGACAAACTTGCCGAATATATGCGCGAAATGCTTGCGCCCGCCACTGCCGTCACCGCGCCGCGTGAAGAAACGCACAAGGTGTCTTCCCGCGTGAACAGGTCGCTGGACGAAAGAATCGCAAACATATTTATTTCCGTCGGCATTCCCGCCCATATCAAAGGCTATCAGTTTTTAAGGGAAGCAATCAAAATGGCGGTCGATACGCCAGATATCATCAACAACATCACCAAAAAACTGTATCCGTCGATTGCCGATAAGTTCGACACGAGCAGCAGCAAGGTCGAGCGCGCGATACGACACGCAATCGAAGTCGCCTGGAATCGCGGCAAAATCGAAAATATCAACAGCATTTTCGGCATCAAGGTTTACACCGCAAACGATAAGCCCACGAACGGGGAATTTATCGCGCTTGTCGCGGACAAGATGATACTTGAAGGCGCGTGAGCGCAACAATGCAATTGTTGCGCGGTGAAATTGCCTTCGGCAGTGAAATTGCTTTCGCAGTGATATGCCTTCGGCGCAATGCGCCGCGCGGCGTGATATTTGCCCTTCGGGCAAGTTGCGGATAAATTTATGTCATTGCGAAGCACCGCTTTGCGGTGCTGTGGCAATCTCCCGGAAGGGAACCATATCATAAAACCCACGCAAGATACTTTTGTACTTGCGTGGAGAAAAAGGCGCACACAAGCAAAAGAGTGAGCATTATTGCTTGCAATAACGTGATTTCAAAAGCGAAGTTGTGCGACGCGCGGAAGGGCAACAATATAAAACAAAGCGGTTTTATATCAAAAGTGTTTTATTCCGCTTTGCTTTTCGCAACGGATATGCGTGAAAGTCATTTATAAATACCGAACAGCCATAAAACCGTCAACGCATATATTTAAAACAATACCTCGAAAGAAAACGGTCTATCGCTATATAGCAAGAGTGTCCTATTGACAGCCAAGAAAAAAAAGATGTAAACGTCTTGCGCGCAGCAAAAAACGCACCGTGGGAACGGTGCGTTTTTGATTGGTTTAATAATTAGTCTGCTTTGTAGGGAAGCAATGCCATAACGCGGGCGCGTTTGATTGCGTCGGACAAGAAGCGTTGATGTTTTGCACAGACGCCGGTCATACGACGGGGCATCATCTTGCCTTTTTCGGTGATGTATTTGCGAAGTTTGGCAACGTCTTTGTAGTCGATTTCGGTTGCTTTATCGACGCAGAATTGGCAGACTTTCTTTTTGGGAATTCTTTTGCCGCCCTGAACGGGGCGTTTTACTTCTTCACTCATTTTAATATACCTCTTAATTATTGAGCCCTATATACGGGCGAAAATCAGAAGGGCAGATTCTCGTCAACTGCTTTAAGGTCGTCGAACACGCCGTCGTTTGAGGCGGATTCGTCTTCGGCCTTGGTGCTGAGGAACTGAACCTCGTCGGCAACGATTTCGGTGACGTATCTGCGGCTTCCGTCGGGAGCGTCGTAACTGCGGGTCTGAACCGATCCGGATACGGCCGCTTTACTGCCTTTTTTCAAGTATTTGTTGCAATGTTCCGCCTGCGTTCTCCATACGACAACGGGGAGGAAGTCGGTATCTCTTACGCCGTCGCTGTTGGAAAATCTGCGCGACACGGCAAGCGTGAATCTGCAAACGGGAATGCCCGAGCCGGTGTTGGTGAGTTCGGGATTCTTTGTTAAATTACCGATTAAAAATACTTTGTTCATAAATGACCCCTTATGCGGTTATTTGCGGATAATCATCTGACGTACGATTGCGTCTGTGATTTTCATCTGACGATCGATTTCGGCGGGAGCGTTTGCTGCTGCCGTAAAGTTCATCAAGACGTAGTAGCCTTCGTTCTTATCGTTGATGGGATATGCATATTTGCGGGTACCCCACTTGTCAATGCCGTCAACGGTGCCGCCGAGTTTTACGACGAGGTCCGAGAACCTGTCAACGAGAGCAGCCTTGTCTTCTTCCGAAACGTCATTGTCGATGATGTAAAGGATTTCATACTTGTTCATCTTTTTATACCTCCTTGTGGACTTTGTGGCCTGCTTAAACAGGCAAGGAAATTCGTCGATAATATATCAACGTGCAATTATTATAAATAATTTATTCGTTTATGTAAAGCGAAAAACGGCGGAAAAGTCAGCGATTAAACGATTTTTTCAGCGATTTTTTTATTTTTTGCAGGGTGTTGTCGACTTTTTTCGTGGAAACCGAAAGAGAGGCGGCGATTTCCCGATACGAGTCGCCGTCAAGATAAGCGTAAAAAATCCGCTGTTCTTCTTCCGACAAAACGCTTTCGATTTCCCGCATTAAAAGGGTTTCCCGCTCCTCTTCGATATAAACGGTTTCGGGATTGCCCGAGGCGATTTCGACGTCGTCCAGCGGCACGCTGTCGTTAAGCGCGCGGTTTTTCCCGCTTGAAGATTTCCTGATTAAGTCGATAATTCTTTTTCTGACGCAGATGTAGGCAAACGTTGTGAAACTCGCGCCGGCTTTTTCGTCGTAATTCATAATCGCGTTGAACAGCGCGACCATTCCTTCCTGCACAAGATCGTCGGTGTCGCCCGACGGCAAAAAGAAGCGGCGCACCGCCTTGTTGACCAGCGATTTATGACGATGCAACAGTTCGTTTACGGCGGCGGAGTCGTTTGACTGCGCGCGTTTTGCAAGTTCCTCGTCGGGCATTTTTTCGTATGTCATTTTCTGTCCTGTCGTACTTTTTCGTAAATCACGACGGCGGCGGCAACCGAGGCGTTCAGGCTGTTGATTTTTCCGCTCATCGGAATGGAAATTACGCCGTCGGCAAGTTCCTTTGAAAGGCGTTTTACGCCGCTGTCCTCGCCGCCGACAAGCAATGCGATTGCTCCGGTAAGATTTGCACGATACATAGGTTCACCGTCCATATCCGCGCAATAAACATACACATTTTGCGATTTAAGATAATTTATCGCGTCGTTGACGTTGGTAACTTTCGCAATTTTCACATGTTCCGCCGCGCCTGCGGAGCACCTTAAAACGGTGTCGTTCACGGTAACGCCGCGGTGCTTTCCGATGACGATCCCGTGCACGCCCGCGCACTCCGCCGTGCGGATAATGCTGCCGAGATTGTGGGGGTCGGAAAGTTCGTCCAGAATCACGATAAAGGGCGGCTCGTCTTTCAATTTCGCAAAAGACAAAATGTCGTCCAAAGACGAATAAATAAACTCCGTCTGAGTAAGCGCGACTCCCTGATGTTTTGCGTTTTGCGTGATGCGGTCGAGCGCGGTTTTATCGACGACGGACACGACGATTTTCTTTTCCTTTGCAAGGGCGATTATGTTTTTTACGACGCCCGTCGTTTCGCCTCTTTGCACGTAAAGTTTTTCAACGGTTGCGTCGGAGCGCAACGCCTCATACACTGCGTTTTTTCCCGTAATTAACATGGTTTCTCCTTATTCGATTGAAAGCAATTCGTTCAGACGGTCGTGTTTTCCCGTGAGATACAGGTATCCGAGAAGAGCCTCGAAACCGCTTGCTTTTTTGTAGTCGCCGATACTTGCGTTTTTTGCCGACGACGAATAATGCGCGTTTCTTGCGCGCTTGTAAACCGCGACTTCTTCTTCAAAAAGGTACGGCAGCAGTTTTTCGATTTTATCCGCCTGCGCTTCCGCCTTGATTTCCTTGGTTGCGAGTTTATGGAGCGCGCCCGATTTTTTGTCGGACGAAATGGCAAGCCGCGTTCTGACGTACAGTTGTTGTACGGAGTCGCCGACGAAAGCGAGAACAAGCGGATTCATCTCGTCCGCTTCGGCTTTTGTGATTATCGTCGTAAGAAAAGGAATGGTATCTTGCATAAGACCGATTATATCACATCGAAGTGGCTTTAACAAGAAAAAATCGTATTGACCTTTTAACAAGATTAGTATAAAATATATTTATTATGAAAAACAAAAGATTTTTGAAAATAACGTTGATTGCCGCGATTGTTGCGCTTCTTTGCGCCGCGCTTTGCGGATGCAGTCTTATACGAGGACTTTTGCACCCGGAAGGGAAGTTTGCGCTGTCCGAAAGCGAGATAACGCTGAAAATCGGCGAAACGTACGACGTAACGCTCAGCGACGGGCGCACCGACGAGTTCACTTTGTCCACGTCGGATAAAACAAAGGTCGAAATATACGGGCGGACAAGCATAAAAGCCGTCGGGAAAACCCAAACCGCGGTCACGATTACCGCAACCAACGGCAAAGGCGACACGGCGGAACTTAAGGTAAACATCGATTACGCCGACGTCACAACGGTAAAAATCGGCGTCGAAAATCAATATCAGCTGTTGCAATCGGGCGAAACGCCGAAAAGCGTCGAATTTTCCGCAACGCTCAACGACGGCACGAATCCCGACACCATATTTTCGTGGAAAATAACGAACGGCGCGGGCGAAGAAGTCGCGACGGCAAGCGGTAAAACCGCGTCGTATCTGCCAAGCCCGGGCGAAATTTATTTTGCCACCGTAACGGCGGACGGAAAATCCGCAACCGTCGGATTCTACGCCGTAGAAGAACTTCTTGTATATCTTGAAAAATACCGCGTCGGCACGGAAGAAATAATCGTCGTGCACGCAAGATATTTCGACAACTCGCTTCTCGAAAAAACCGCGATGGCGTACGTTTACGACGAAGGCGGGAATTTGATTTCCACGACGGAACTTGAAACAATCCGTTCAAACGGCATGGGCGAGGTCAACGACACGATTGCCGCAATCGGAAAAGAAGGGAATTTCACCTTAAAAGTCGTTGTGGGCGGAGTAAGCCGCGAAGTTAATTTCGTCGTCAAGGACAACGTTGCCGCAAATCATATCGAAGTCGGTGTGACAGGAAATCTCAGCCAGACCACGGCGGAAACGGTAACGTTCACGGCAACTCTTTCGCCCGCAAAAGCCGACGCCGAAAGCGTCAAATGGTACGTCAACGACAAGTATTATTCGACGGGCAAAACCTTTTCGTTTAAGCCGACGAACCGCGGCGAACATAAGGTAACAGCGGAAATAAACAAAATCACGAAAACAAAAACTATCGTATATCTTTCGGAGCACGACGAAGCGTGGTACTACGCCTCGCACTTCCACGACTACGGCGGATACGCGCAAAACAGATATATAACGTCCAAGGAAGAACTTAAAAACCTTATCCTTTTCGTTCTGGAAAACAAAATCGCGGAAATCAAGTTTTACGCGGGATACGCGACGCCCGAAACCGTGAAAAACGACGTGTCGGAAGTCAGGGATTGCGTTGAAGAGTCGGGCATTATCCCGGGATACTCGCTTAAAACGAGCGGCAACGAGTTCACGATAAAATTCAGGTTCTTCGCCGACGAGGCGGGGGTTATCGAGACGGTCAATTCGCCCGAGTACGACGCGCCCGACGGCTTTGCCGACGCCGTGCAAAACACGTATTCGAAACCGCATTACGACAACGTAAAGAAAGAGAGAAACTTTTATATCGACAGCGTGAAAGAAACGATGAGCGTTTCGACAAGCAATATGCTTTACAAGGCGGTGGCGTGGGGCTACAAGCCCGTGTTTATGGGTTCGCAAGCCGACAATTTGCAACAAATATACGATAACGCGAAAGACGCGCTGTCTTATATCGTGTCCGACGAAATGAGCGAATACGAAAAAGTCCACGCAATCTACGACTACATAATCTACAACGTGCGCTACGACCACGACTGTGCAAACGCCGAAGACGCATATGTAAGCGGAAATCTCAGCCTAAACGAAAAAATGAAATATTACGGATATTACCTTGAAGGGATATTCCTTGATAAGTTTTATAATAAAGATATGCACGCCGTCTGCGACGGGAAGTCGAAAGCGTTCGTTTTAATGTGCGGAATCGAGGGTATCACCGCGGTGCGTATCAGCGGCGAAGCGTCAAGCGACGGTCAAAATTTCGGCGGACACGCCTGGAACAAAGTCCTGCTTGACCTTAACGGCACGGGGGACAAGGAATGGTATTTCGTCGACACGACCTGGGGCGACGTCGGCGACGACAGCAAGGAATTTTTGTCGCACGCCTACTTCCTGTTGTCCGACGACGAAGTGAAAAACACCCACGTTGAAAAGACGGGACACGGTTACCCGAAAGCGGAAGGAAAATTCGATTACTTCGCGCACGAAACGTATACGTCAAACGGCACGGAATACAATTACGTCATCACAAACGGAAATCTTGCGGCACAGCAAATGGCGCGTGCGTTGAAAACGCTCCCGAAATCGACGATTGTGGAGTTTGAATTTGCGTTTTCATTAACGAAGGACGAGGCGAAGAATTACGCAAAAAATGCGATGAAAGCGGCAGGGCGCGGGCTTGAAGGATACAGCTATGCGATAATACGCCCAAACGTTCTGGTGATTATGATCGGCGCCGCTGCGTAATCAGCGCAAAAAACAGTTCAACAATACAAAATCCCGCAATAAAGCCTGCGATTTGGTAAAATCTTATGTTACCGCCGCAGGTTTTTTCAAGCGCGAAAAAGAGTATTATAAGCGTTGCCGCCGCAAAAATAACGTCGGATAAAAACGCGAAAAACTTTTTCTTCACGACGCGGCGCAATCCGCGAAGAAAGGCGTAAAGCACGCCCGACGTCATTCCGCAAAGAATCATCGAAAGGAAGATAAAACTTTCGGAAATTATCGAGTGCGTCATTTGAAAATCTTTTTGATAAGTCCCGCTTTCGTGAGCGTTTCCGAAAACCTGATTTCTTTCACTCTGCCGGTTGCCGAAAGCCGTCCCGAGTCAAGGTTGATTTCGGTGACGGAAAGCCCTTCGCCCGTGATTGTCAAAGTTTCCTTGTTCTGCATCAATACAATCGACTTGTCGCCCGACGAAATTACTTTTGAAACGGACGTAACGGTCAGGCGGTCGTTTTCGAGCGCGAGCGCTCCTCTTTTTTCGTTTTCCATAAAAACAATGTATGCATTAAGTTTTCATAAATTGACAAACTCTTATTACTTGTTTATAATAGTTGTATTATTTTAGTGAGGGACTTATGTTATTCGGAGTAATCGACATAGGCAGCACGTCCGTAAGGCTTATGATGACGGACGGCGAAAAGGTCGAAAAAAGGGTGAACACGACGCGTCTTGCCGAGAATATGGACGAGATGAACACGTTGCAACCCGTCAGTATCGAACGTACGGCTCAGGCCGTTGCGGAGTATTATTTCGTTGCGATGCAAAACGGCGCGGAAGACGTCTATGCCTACGCGACGGAAGCGGTGCGCTCCGCGAAAAACAAATACAGGTTCGTCGACAGAGTCAGGGAACTTTGCGGGCTTGAAATCGACATTCTGGACAAAAAGACCGAGGCGGAAATCGGGTTCTTGGGCGCAAGCACGAAAGGCAGATGCTGCGTTATCGACATGGGCGGCGCAAGCACCGAAATTTCGGTCGGCGACGGAGAAAACATATTATATTCCAAAAGTTTGCCGTACGGCATCGTCAGGCTTTCCGCAATCGAGCGCGAAAGAATCGAAATGACGCCGTTCATCAACGACTGTCTTCTGGGATACGGCGAAATTCCGCCGTTTGACAACGTCGTCGCAATCGGCGGCACGATATCCACGATGGCAGCGATAAAAAACCAACTTGAAAAATACGATCCGAACGTCGTCAACGGCTCGGTGCTGACGCTTTCCGACATCGAAAACATGTACGACAAAATCAGCAAAATGACGATGGAAGAACGCCGCCACGTGAAAGGACTCCCCGAAAAGCGCGCGGACATCATCGCCCCGGGCATACTCATGTATTCGCTTATTCTGAAATATCTCGGCGCGGACAAACTCACCGTCAGCGAGGGCGACGGCGCGGAAGGCTATCTCATCAAACTCGGCGTATTGCCGCACGGGTTCAGGGCAATTTATCAGAAGATAATTTAATTTAAGGATATTTATGAAAAATCTTACAAGCAGCGAACTTCGCAAAATTTATCTCGACTACTACAAATCGAAGGGACACGCCGTTATTTCCAGCGCGTCGCTTATCCCCGAAAACGATCCGACGGTTTTGTTCACGACGGCGGGCATGCACCCCCTCGTACCGTACCTTCTCGGCGAAAAACACCCTGCGGGCAACCGTCTGACCGACGTGCAAATCTGCGTCCGCACGGGCGATATCGAAGAAGTCGGCGATCCGACGCACTGCACGTTTTTTGAAATGCTGGGCAGATGGTCGCTCGGTGACTACTTCAAGGAATACGCAATTTCCTGCTCGTACGACTTTTTGCTGAACCGGCTGGAATTTGACAAAGACAAATTCGCCGTTACCGTTTTCAAGGGCGACGAAGACTGCCCCCGCGACGACGAAAGCGCGGAATTCTGGAAAAAGATGGGCGTCCCCGAAGACCGCATTTTCTTCCTGCCGAAAGAAAACAACTGGTGGGGTCCCGCCGGCGTTACCGGTCCTTGCGGTCCCGACACCGAAATGTTCATCGACACGGGCAAACCCAAATGTTCGGACGAATGTTCGCCCGCGTGCGACTGCGGCAAGTACGTCGAAATCGGCAACGACGTCTTTATGCAATACTTCAAAAACGCCGACGGCACCTTCTCGCCGCTTAAACAAAAGAACGTCGACGAGGGAATGGGGCTTGAACGTATGCTTTGCATTCTGAACGGATACAAATCGGTTTATGAAACCGACTTGTTCAAACCCGCGATCGCGCTCATCGAAAATCTTTCGGGACACAAGTACGACGAAAGCGAAACGGTCACGAAAGCGATGCGTATAATCGCCGACCATATCCGCACCTCGACCTTCCTTATCGGCGACGTGAAAGGCATTGTCCCAAGCAACGTCGACCAAGGCTATATTCTTAGGAGACTTATCCGTCGCGCGGTGCGTTTCGGACGCATCATCGACCTTCCCGAGCGTTCGCTTTCCAAAATTGCGGAACAGTATATTTCGCAATATCAGGACGTTTATCAGTATCTTTTGACCAATAAAGACAGGATTGTGTCGGAACTTGACAAGGAAGAAATCAGATTCTCCAACACCTTGCAACAAGGACTGAAAGAGTTTGAAAAGGTCATCACGCACATTCCCACAAAGACGATAAGCGGAAAAACCGCGTTCCGTCTTTACGATACTTTCGGATTCCCCATCGAGATGACGGAAGAACTCGCGCACGAAAACGGGTTCGAAGTCGACGTACAAGGATACGAAGACGCGTTCAAGGAACATCAGAAAAAGTCGCAGGCGGGCGCGGAACAGAAATTCCACGGCGGGCTTGCGGACAATTCCGAAGAAACCGCAAAACTCCACACCGCAACGCACCTTTTACATTCCGCTCTTATGAAGGTTCTGGGCGGCGAGGCGCGCCAGCGCGGCAGCAATATCACCGCCGAAAGATTAAGGTTCGACTTCGGTTTCGACCGTGCAATGACGGCGGACGAAATAAAAGCGGTTGAAGACCTTGTCAACGAACAAATCAAAAAGAATATCCCCGTCGTGTGCGAAGAAATGACCGTCGACGAAGCGAAAGCGCAGGGCGCAATCGGTATCTTCGACAACAAGTACGGCGAAAAGGTAAAAGTTTATACCATCGGCGATTTCAGCAAGGAAATTTGCGGCGGACCGCATGCAAGCAACACGGGCGACTTAAAATCTTTCAAAATCACGAAAGAACAGTCAAGCTCCGCGGGAGTCAGGCGTATCAAAGCCGTCATCGGTCAATAATCCCGAAAAAAGAAAACCCAACGAAAAAACTCAACCAAAAAGAAAACACAAAACCAACTCGGTTTTGTGTTTTTTATTTTGCCGTTCAGCGGTTGTTTTCAAGGAATTTGTCGATATAGTTGCCGACGCTTAACGCGTGTTCCAGATATTTATCGGGCGAGGCGTCGTAAACGTAGGCGGCGTCTTTTGTTTCAAGCGTGGTCGTGCCGCGGTAACTCGTTTTCGCAAGGCGGGGCAGCGTGTACTGCCAGTCGATGCTGCCGTCAAAGGGTATGAAGTGGGAATCCTTATCGGCGAAATTGTCGTGCAGGTGCAGGGCGAAAACCCTGTCGCCGAAAAGCCCCAGCCAATCCTGAACGCGCCAGTAGTGGTCGTGTCCGACGTCATAGCAAAGCCCGACGTAAGGCGACTTGAAATTTTCCAGAACGTAGGTGACGTGGTCTTTCGTGATGACGTTTTCAAACGCAAGTTTCACGTTTGCGTTTTCCGCAAATTTCACAAGATCTTCGATACGATTCGTGCCGATTGTCGACACAAAAGGCGGAAAATCGCCGTGCGTCAGGTGGCAGACAACCGTTTTCACGCCGTGTTTCGAGGCTGCCGCAATTTCGTCCTTAAAGCGGGAAATGCGTTCGTCCCCTTCCTTGCAGTCGATCCACATTTCGTTCAGGTGGTCGCAACTTAAATGGAAGTTTTCAATGAAAAGCCCCGCGCGTTCGGCAAGGGTGGCGCGTTCGTCCGCGGACTCTTTGGCGTCGGGGCCGAGCCATATCATGACCGAGCCGAAGCCTTTTTCTTTGAACTTATCGAAGCGTTCCGCCATGCTAAGGTTCATTAAATTGTTTGACGTTAAACCGACCATATAATTATCATTACCTCGTTTGATAGGATTATAGCACCGATTTTAAAATATGTAAAGAGCGCGTTATTATCTTGTGTTCATAACGAATGACAAATTAACAAAAGTTTTGTATAATCGGACGTATGAGAATCGAGATTATCAACGGCTCCGTCGAGTACGACGGCAATACGGTGCTTTCCGAAATAAATTTTTCGGTGTCGGACAAGGAAAAAATCGCGCTTGTCGGCAGGAACGGCTCCGGAAAAACCAGCATATTGAAGTGCATTAGCGGGGAAGTGCCGCTCGTGTCCGGCACGGGCGACGAAAAATTCTCGTTTTCTATATCGGGCGCGCCGAAAATCGGATATCTTCAACAGGTGTCTTTGAACGACGAACTGACTCTCCGGCAGGAAATTTTGTCGGCGTACAAGGACGTCGTCGCTCTTGAAAACAGATTGCAAATCCTTCTTGACAAAATGAGCGAAAACCCGTCGGACGAAAACGTCGGCGCGTACTCGCGCGCAATGGAAAGGTTTGAAAATATCGGCGGATACCTTTATAAAAAGGAATATCTGACAGCGGTGAGCAAATTCGGGTTTTCCGCCGAAGACCTTGACAAAAAACTTTCGTGCTTTTCGGGCGGGCAGCGCACAAAAATCGCGCTTATGAAACTGCTGCTTGAAAAACCCGACGTTTTACTTCTGGACGAACCCACGAACCACCTTGACATAGCCGCGGTGGAGTGGCTGGAAGGATACCTTAAAAACTATAAAAATTCGGTCGTAATCGTGTCGCACGACCGTATGTTTCTGGACCGCATCGTCGGCGTCGTTTACGAAATCGAGTACGGCGTCACCACAAGATACAAGGGTAACTACACGGCGTTTTTGGCGCAAAAACAACAGGCGTACGACAAGGCGTTGAAAGACGCGAAATGGAAAGCCGCCGAAATCGACAGGCTCCGAAAAATTGTCGAAAGATTCCGCTACAAGGCGACGAAAGCCGCAATGGCGCAGTCGAAACTGAAAGAAATCGAAAGACTTGGCACTGTCGAACCCCCGCGCCGCTTCGACACCTCGACGTTTGCGTCGTCTTTCCAGCCCGAGTACGAAAGCGTCAGGGACGCGCTGTTTGTGAAAGACCTTGTTTTCGGATACGATAAACCGTTGGGCGAAATCTCGCTTGCCGTCGAAAGGGGACAGAAAATCGGCGTAATCGGCAGCAACGGCACGGGCAAATCCACTTTACTTAAAACGATAACGGGGCTTATTCCGCCGCTTTCGGGCGACGTCCGACTCGGTGTGAAAACGCGCGTCGGGTACTTCGACCAGACCATTGCCGCGACAAAAAGCGAGTTGAGCGTCCTTGAAGACTTCCGCGCGGAGTTTCCGGAACTTAACGACGGGGAAATACGAAAAACGCTGGGAGGATTCTTGCTTTCGGGCGACGACGTTTTCAAGTGCGTCAAAGATTTGTCGGGCGGCGAAAAGGTGCGCCTTGCGCTTTCAAAGATATTCCGCCGTCGTCCCAACTTCCTGATTCTTGACGAGCCGACCAACCATATGGACATCATCGGCAAGGAAACCCTTGAAAAACTTCTGATGGATTTTTCGGGCACGGTCATCGTCGTGTCGCACGACAGGTATCTTATAAACCGCGTCGCAAAAAGCCTTATCGTGTTTGAAAACGGCGGGGTAAGATACTTCGACGGCACTTTCGACGAGTACGAAGAAAAAGAAAAAGAAACCGCGGAGGAAGTCGCAAAGGAAAAGCCCGAAAAGACCAAAAAAACCGGCGGGGAACATTACGTCGAAAGTAAGGAAGAAGCACGGCGCAAACACCGCGTCGAGTTTTTGGAAAAAAAGATCACCGCACTTGAAGAAGAGTTGAGCCTTGCGCGGGCAAAACTCGACGACGAAACCGTCAACACCGACTACAAAAAAGTAATGGCGGTCGAAGAAGAAATAAAAAAAATTGAAGAAAAACTTGATCCGCTGATAACCGAGTGGACGGAACTTTCGGAATAAAATAAAGGATAACGCAAAATGCGTTATCCCTTCTTTTTTGACGTTTATCTTTCAAAATCGTCGCATTAAAGTTTTGTTTTTGATGAGAAAGTGGTTTTTGGCGGTTTTTTATTTTATTTCGACGACTTCGTAGCCTTCGTTTGCTACCGCGGATTTCAACACGTCGTCATTTACGTCCGACGTAAGAGTTACGACCGCCGTTTTGTTTTCAAGCGACACTTCGACGTCTTTGACGCCGTCGACTTTTTGCAGGGCGGATTTTACGTGAGCCACGCAATGCGCGCACATCATACCTTCGATTTTCAACGTTTTTTTCATATTTTGTTCTCCTTTTTTAATTTCGGTGTTTTTGGTTTTTGAAATATCGTTCACGTCGATTTTCACGACTTTTTTCCTGTGTTTTACGGGCTTGTCAAGGTTGATAAGATTAAGTCTTAACGCGTTCAGCACGACGCATACGCTTGAAAGGCTCATTGCCGCCGCGCCCCACATGGGATTCAGCGTAATGCCGAGCGGAGAGAACACGCCTGCGGCGATGGGAATGCACACGACGTTGTAAATAAACGCCCAGAACAGGTTTTCGCGGATATTCAGAAGGGTGCGACGGGAAAGGCTTATCGCGCGCGGCACGTCCGAAAGTTCCGACTTCATCAGCACGACGTCCGCGCTGTCGATTGCGACGTCGGTGCCCGCGCCGATAGCAATGCCGACGTCCGCGCGGGTAAGGGCGGGAGCGTCGTTGATTCCGTCGCCGACCATGACGACCTTTCCGTACTTTTGAAGGTTTGACAAAACGGCGTCTTTTTCGTCGGGAAGAACGTCCGGGATAACGCAGTCGACGTCGCAGGTTTTTGCAACCGCGTTTGCGCTGAGCGCGTTGTCGCCTGTAAGCATGGTTACGAACAGACCTTGTTCTTTCATTCGTTTTATCGCGCCCGCGCTATCTGATTTCAGCTCGTCCGACACGGCGATGACGCCGATAATTTTATTGTTTTTCGCAACGTACAACGGGGTTTTGCCGTCCCGCGCGAACTTTTCGCCTGTCGAAAAAGCGTAGTTTGCCGCCGCGCCGATATCTTTCATAAGGGCGGCGTTTCCGATGACGATTTCGTCGCCGCTCACGATTCCTTTCACGCCGTGTCCCGAAAGGTTTTCAAACTTTTCCGGGGTGAAAACCGTTATGTTTTTTTCTTCCGAAAAACGCACGATCGCCGTCGCAAGCGGGTGCGAACTGCCTTTTTCAAGGCTTGCGGAAAGCGCGATGATTTCGTCTTCCGACTCTCCCGACAAAGCCGAAACGTCGGTGACGACAGGCGTGCCTTTCGTTATGGTGCCCGTCTTGTCCAGAACGACGATATCTGTTTTTCCCGCTTCTTCAAGGGCGGTTGCCGTCTTGAACAAAAGCCCGTTTTTCGCGCCTTTTCCGCTGCCGACCATAATGGCGACGGGGGTTGCAAGACCTAAGGCGCACGGGCAACTTATGACAAGCACGGATATTGCGTGCATAAGGGAAGTCGCAAAGTTTTTCGTGACGGCAATCCACACGATAAAAGTAACGATTGCGACGCAAATGACGCTTGGTACGAATATTCCGGATACTTTATCTGCCGTTTTTGCAATCGGGGCTTTTGAGGCGGACGCGTCCTGCACAAGTTTGACGATGCGCCCGAGCGTGGAATCTCCGCCGACGGAAGTGGCTTTTGCGGTGATAAAGCCGTTGACGTTCGTCGTGCCGGAAATCACCTTATCGCTGACGGATTTATCGACGGGCATACTTTCGCCCGTAACCGCCGATTCGTTGACGGAGCCGCTTCCCGACAATATTACGCCGTCCGCGGGGAAGTTCTCGCCGGGGCGTACGACAAACGCGTCGCCCGTCGAAAGTGAAGACAGCGGAATTTCTTTTTCTTCGCCGTCCTTAATAACCCTTGCGGTTTCGGGGGCAAGGTTCATCAACCCATTTATCGCGGACGTGGTTTTTCCTTTGCTGTAAATTTCCAGCGTTTTTCCAAGGGTGATAAGTACAAGTATCATCGCCGCCGACTCAAAGTACAAGGTGTGCGGAAGGTGATGAAGATATGCGGTATTCACGCCTGTGCGGATCATAAGCGCGACGCTGTATACGAAAGAAATGCCGCTGCCCATCGACACAAGAGTATCCATATTCGGCGCGCGGTGGAAAATCGCCTTTGTGCCGCTCACGAAAAACTTTCCGTTGATGACAAGTATGACGAAAGAGAACACAAGTTCGTATATCGCGATACCCATCGGGTTGCCGTTCAGCGCGCCCATATCCCAGCCGAACATAACGCCGCCCATCGACACGTACATTAGGGGGATAAGCAGGACGGCGGACACGGCAAGGCGGATTATCGAGCGGATAAGCGGATTGACTTTTTCCTTTTTTTGCGATTTGTTGTTAAAAAGAGCGGCTTTATACCCCGCGCTCGAAACGGCACGTTCGATTTTTTCGACAGTGGCAGGCTCGTCAAAGTCGACGACCATCTGACTTGTGAGAAGGTTCACGGCGACGTCTTTTACGCCGTCAAGTTCCCTTACGACCTTATCGACGCGCGCGGAGCATGCCGAGCAACTCATACCGTAAACGTTGAATTTAAGTTTTTCCATAATTTAACTATTTCAGTTTTTTAATAAGTTCAACCGCCTCGTCAAGGATTGCGGTGTTTCCGTCTTTCACGTTTTCGACGACGCAGGTTTTGAAATGGTCGGACAGAATTTCATATCCGAACGACGACAGCGCGCTTTCGGCGGCGGACAACTGAACGAGTATGTCGCCGCAATAACGATTGTCGTTCAACATGTTTTTTATGCCGTTTAACTGTCCGATTATGCGGTTTAACCTGTCGTTCAGACATTTGAGAGATTTTTCGTCGCGCGGCGTGTGCTTCTTACGGCAGCAATCGGCGCAGGATATTTCGGCGCATTTTACGTTTTCCATTTTGTTATTCTCCGTTAATTTTCAATATACCCTATGGGGGTATGTAAATATAGTATAAGCCATATTTTATATTTGTCAAGAGCGGCGATATTTATTTTTTGCAAACACTATACAAAAAGTTGAATAACGAAACCAATGGCGTTTCGGGCGGTTTTATCGTTGACAAATATGTTTTTTGGATATATGATAAGGTATCTAATAATTTTTATTAGAACACGCACGCGTGCATACGCGATACATTACTTGAAGATAAGGGACGCAATGAAAAATAATAAAAAAACACTTGGCACGCCGATCGACGGCTCGTTGCCGCTTGAAGTAAAAAACCTCTTCAAAAAGTACGGCAAAAAATCCGATTATGCCGTAAAAGACATCTCCTTCTCTTGTGCGGAAGGGGAAGTCGTCGGTATCCTTGGCGCAAACGGCGCAGGAAAATCCACCACTCTCAAATGTATCACGGGAATGATTCCGTTAAGTTCCGGCACGATAACCGTGTCGGGTTACGACGTGTCGAAAAATCCCGTGGAGGCAAAACGCAACTTTTCTTTCGTCACCGACAATCACACGGTGTTCACAAAAATGACGGGTATGCAATATCTTTCTTTTATGAGCGACGTTTACGGCGTACCGTACGAAAAGCGCGACGAGAAAATCAAGGAGCTCGAAGGGGTATTCAAACTCGGCGACAGCATAAACAAACTTATTTCGGGATACTCCCACGGAATGAAACAGAAAATATGTATGATGGGTTCGCTCATTCACGAGCCGCGGCTGTGGCTTCTTGACGAGCCGATGCTCGGTCTCGATCCCCGCACGCAGAACGCCGTCATAAACTATATGCGCGAGTACGTGCAGACGGGCAAAACCATTTTGTTTTCGTCGCACAATCTCGACGTCGTGGAAAGGATTTGCGACAGGGTGATTATAATTGCCGCGGGCGAACTCAAAAAAATCATCGTCACCGGAAAAGACAAATTCGACGGCGACGAACTTATCGAAAAGTATTACGATACTAATAAGGAAGACTGATGCTGGGCGTACTTCTGAAAAAACAGATGACCGAAAAGTTGTCTTATTTCAAGCGTGACAAGAAACGCATCGATATCGTCGGCGCGTTGCTTACGCTTGTGATGACGGCGTTTATTATGTACGTCGTTGTCGAGGTGTTCGGCGCGTTTGTCGCGAAATATACCGAAATCAGGCTCAACGGCGTACGCGACGTGCGCGCGCGGCAATATGAAATAATGACGTTCGTGTACGAATTCGTTTTCGCGGTCGACGTTATCGGCGGCGTCGTAGCAATAAACCGCGCGATTTTTGAAAGCGACGACAGAATGATTATCCAGACTCTTCCCGTAAAGGCGTCGGACGTACTGTATTCAAAAATCATTTTCATTTACGCAAAACAGGTGTTGTCGGCGTTTGTGATACTCGTGCCGTTCGTGGCGGTGTTCGCAAGCGTGACGAAGCAGGGCGCGGGATACGTGGTTTTGGGGCTGCTTGCGGCGTTTATTATTCCCGTTATGTCGCTTTCGGTGTCGAGCGTGCTTGCGATGCCGTATTATTACGTCAAAAAGTTTTTCTCGTCGAAGTACGTTTGTCTTCTGGTGATAGTAACGCTGGTGCTTTTCGCGCTGTTTTATTGCTACGCGACGGTGCTCGACTTCTTAAAAACCCTTATGTCAACGGGCGAAATCAAGTTTTTCTTTTCCGAAAAGACGATGACGACGATAATTTCGGTGACGAAAAACCTTGTCCCCGCAAACTTTATCGCGGCGTTCACACTGAAAATGGACGTCTGGAAAAATCTGGGGATAATCGTGGCGATAACCGTCGCGACGGGCACAGTCGGCATTCTCATAACGTCGCTTTTGTACAACAAGGCGATGAAAACGCGCGCGACTGCCGGCGCAATAATGATTTTTGCAAAAAAATCCGCGGCAAGAAAACTCCCGCCGTTTTTAAGTCTTTTGAAAAAGGAATTCAATCTCGTGCTGTTCACGCCCGATTACGCGGTGCAGTACTTCACGGTGGCGGCGATAATGCCGCTTATGGTATATTTCTGTATGGGAATCGGCAAAAATTTCCTGTCGTCGCTCATTTTCGTTCAGAGCGATTTCGAGTTGGCGATTTTGCTCACGGTGCTTTTCGGCGCGCTGACGAACACGTTCTGCGCGACGAACGTCAGCCGCGACGGGAAGTCGTTTTACGTCGAAAAGACGTTGCCGCTTTCGATAAACGAGATTATGGGCGCGAAAATCGCACTCAGTTTTGCGGTGGCGGTCTTGTCCGTCGGTATTGCGGCGACGGTGCTTCTTGCAAAGAAATACGTGTCGGCGGGCGAAGGCGTATTCGTGTTTTTCGTCGGCGCGCTGATGGCGTTGTCGCAGATACTGTACGCCACAAGAAAGGATTTGAACAGTCCGCAGTTTTCGCTGGAAGAAGACAACGTCGTGAGGGAAAGCAACAACAACGTGTCGATAATCGTCGTGCTGGGGCTTGTATCCGCGATGATTCTTGGCGGAATACCCCTTTTCGTCAACGTATTGTCGAACGTTAAGGGCAAAGATATGCGCTGGTTTACTTACGTTTTCGTGAGCGTGTGCGCGGCGGCGGAGTTTGTCGGCTCGCTTTTATATTACCTTATCGGAATCAAAAACCGCTTTGACAGAGTAACGGAGGGGGATTAATATGAAAAAGAAAATAATCGCGCTTATAATGATAATTCCGATTGTGTTTCTGATCGCGCTGTTCTCCGTGGGGAAAGCGGCGGGCGTTTACGCGGACATTCCCGTGACGGGCATACAAATCACGACGCAGAACGAAGACGGGTTTATCGACGTGGACGTTGCCGATTACGACCCCATCGCGTTTTTGGCGCAGGTGCAGCCCGTCAACGCAAGGAATCAGAAATATTCGTTTGAAATATCGGGCGTCGGCGGCGGCGAAGCCCCCGACGGATTTGAAATAATCGACGGAAAACTTTATATAGATAACGTAGGAAAGGTGAAAATCACGGCGATTTCCGCCGAAAAAGGATTTAAGGACAGCGTCATAGTTTCCGCATATTCCACGAAAGTGTTAAGAATTTATCCCAAAGTCAACGGTGATGAAATCACGAGCGACGTAGTTTCGATAGACGGCGGCGAAAACGTATTTTCCGCAGAACTGTACCCCGAAAACCTTTCGGGCGAAACAAGGATATTTGAAGAAATCGGCGACAATCACATTCTGAAACTCAACGCCGTCACGGGCGTGGCGCAGGCGCTGTTTTCGGGCGAAACGCAGGTCAGAATTACTTGTCCCGAAGGACGAGAAGGGCTTGAAAAGGTTTTGACCGTCAAGGTCAACGTCGATACCGACAGCACGGGCTTTGCGGTCAACGGAAAAAGCAGCGGCGCGAAAGTCACCGTGAAAAACAAAGCGACAACGGCAAAACTTTTCGTCGAAAGCAAAAACGACGCCCTTGAAATATCAGACCTAACTTTGCCCGAAGGAGTCACGGCAAGCGGAATCGAAAGGATTTCCGAAAACAAATTCGCATTGACCTTGTCTTTTGACAAAGAGTTTTCGGACGAAGAAAATTTTGGAAAGGTCGGCGCAACGGACTTTTCTTTGGAGTTTACCGAATATAACCTTGACGTGCGTACGTCGTATTATGACGGCGAAGGCGACGAAATCAAGCAAAAAAATAACACGAAAGTCACTTACGTCGCATATTCCGAAAGCGATGACGGCGCGGACGTGAAATTTGAAATAATCGACGGCGCGGACGTAATAACCCTTGAACAACACGGGCAATTTGCAAATATTACCGCAACGAAAAGGGGTTTTGCCAAAATCAAAATCACTGCCGAGCACGACGGAAAACCCATCAAAGAAATCGAAAAGACAATCCGCGTCGTGCCCAACGTGTACTCGATGGAGTTTGCGGACAGCGCGAAAGAGTACGGCATCGAAAACATACTGACAATCGGCGGCAGAAAACCCAATGGCAGGGCGGACACAAGGACGATTTTCGTCAGGGTTGTCACGGAAGCGGGCGCCGAAACGTTCACGGACGAATTTATGAACGTCGCGTTTTTTGCCGACGATGATTCGCTCTTTTCCTGCAAGGCGCAAACGGCGACGAACGCCGACGCGATTTCTGCGGAAATCAGGGCAAAGGGCACGGGGCTTACGACGCTTAACGCACAGCTGACCGACTACAACACATACTTTGGCACGAACATCAGCGCGAAAATCAGACTTCGCGCGGTCAAAGACGGCAGAAACGTCGGCAATTACGACGAACTGAAAACGGTGACCGAAGCCGGGCATATCGTCGTGCTGACAAACAACGTGATGCTGGGCGTCAAAATCGACGGCAAGGCCATGGACGAAGTCGAGCTCAAAAAAGACGTCAAAAAATTCACAACCACGTACGACAAAACGTATCTTGAGAATCTTGAAAAAAGTGGCGAAAACGGCGTTGTGAACAAGTATGTCCAATACCTTATCGAGTTCAAAAACCACGTTTACGGCAACGGCTTTGAAATCAACGCCGACAAGTTCACGCAGTGCAAGGACGCGACGGGGGTTCCGAAAATTTTCAAAGGGCCTTTGAATTTCGTCGCGATATCGTCCGCAAGCGTCAAAGGACAGGACAACATTTCTTTCCTTGTAAGTACGGACAACGTGCTTATAAACAACGTCGTCTTGAAAGGTTGCAGCGACGATAGCCTTCATGAAGAAGACGGACGGTTCAACTTGTCGAAACTCAACTACGTCGGCACAACGCTTGAAATCGCAAAAAGCGCAAAACTGTTGAACAGTCGCGTGTCGAACGGGCGCACCGTCGTCAGAATTTTTGCGGGCGGATCCACAATGGGAAGCCCCGTTGTTGAAGACAAATCGGCGTTTAACGTGCAGGATGAGAAGATAAACGTGCATATTGAAAGTTGCGTGCTTTCAAACGCGCGCGAATTCATATTGAAAATCGGCAGCAACCGCGCGCTGAAACCGACAAACGAAGTGCAAAGATTCCTTTTTGACGCAAACGGAAACAAATACTTGCCTTACAGCGAGAGCAACAAGACGGACAAATACTTCAACGACAATTATCTTATCAACGACGTTACGCTCAAAAACTCGGTGCTCGACACGTCGGGGTTGTTCTCAGTCGGTATGGAAACGCACTTCTCGGGCGAATTCTTGTACGGCGGCACGATAACGACGTGGGAAGGATGCGCGGCAACTTCGTATGCGTCGGCGCTTCGTATTGTCGGCGACGTGAAAATGCTTGACTGGAAAAACCTATCAAACGTTGACAGCAGCACGCTTATCGAAGTTACCGGTGAGGCAAATCCATGGCTTTCGATGAACGTTGCGGAAATGATGAAAGAAGTCGCAAAGGTAAAGAAGGAATGTCGCGATATAATTCTGAACGTCGGCGGGACGGAATACGTCCACGGCGGCATAGCGTTTTACGGCGGCGGATATAACTATTCGTACCTTGACCTGACGGAAGCGAACGACGAAACAAAGCAGTTCGGCGTGTACGACGTCAATATCTCGGTGCTTGAAAACAGCAAGGACGAGAATATCCAAAAGCAGGGCAAATTGTTGCCTATGGCTGCGGGCGCGGGCGATTTCAGATTTTACCTTTATAATAATAAATCGAGTAGAAACCTGTCATGGCAGGAAAACATAAAATACCAAGAAAGCCAAGGGATGAAAATTCATCCCGTGGTAGCGGAGGATGTTGAATGAGCAAAAAAGGATTAAAAACAATGCTCGTGTGTATCGTGCTCTTAATCGGGCTTGTTACGCTGTTTGCATGCAACAAAAACGATGTGGCTGACAAAGACGGACAAACGAAAGTGATTGTGAAAATCCAAGACGAAGACGGCAGCATTTACAAGGAAAACGTCGTGTTTTCCGATTTATTCACGCTCAGTCTTCAAAAAGAAGGATACACCGGAAGACTGTATCGCGACGCGGACTTTTTGAAGCCTCTTACAAAGGATTCCAAAGTCAAAAACGGCGATACGGTTTACGTCAAATGGACGATAAATAAATACACCGTAACGTTTATGGACGGCGAAGAGGTGCTTAAAGCCTATACGAACGTCCAGCACGGCGATACCGTAACCGCGCCCGAAGTCCCCAAAAAGGACGGCAAGACTTTTTCAAAATGGGACAAAGGTTTTTCAAAGGTCACAAGCGACCTTACGATAAACGCGGTGTACGACGTCGACACGTTCAAGGTGACGTTTAAGGACGGCGAAAAGGTGCTTGAAACCCAAACGGTGGAATACGAAGCCGCCGCGACCGCGCCCGATACCGCCCGGCTTTCGCCGCCCGAAGGCATGCATTTTGCAAAATGGGACAAAGACTTTTCAAAGGTGACGGAAGATATTGAAGTTTCCGCCGTGTACGAACTTAACGAGTATACGGTCACTTTCAAAAACGGCGAAACGATGATTAAAAACGAAAGGGTGAAACACGGCTTTGCCGCAACTGCGCCGAACGTGTTCGATACCCCAACTGAAAAGTTCGTCGGATGGGACAAACCGTTCGACAACGTCACAAGCGACCGTATCGTCAACGCAAAATGGGAAACGAAGAAGTTCACGCTGACGTTTATTAACTTTGACGGCACGACGGTTTACACGGCGGAAGTCGAGTACGGCGCGTCCATCGACAGCCATTTTGAAAAGGCAGACAACGACGTGACCGAGACGTACGATGAAGCTATTCTGGCATACGACGGCTGGTACAAAGCGGACGGAACGAGAATCGACGAACTCGATTTGCCCAAGATGCCGGCGCAAAATCTTACGCTTACGCTGAAATTAAGCCTTACGGCTTCCGCAATCGGCGATTTCACGGTTAATACTCCCGCGGACTTCACGTTTACGGAAAACAATTCTGCCAAATTTACGGTAACGCCGAACGAGGGCACCACTTTGCACGAGGGCGTTACTTATAAGTATATATGGACAATAAATAAAGATAACGTTATTTATAAGACGGAAGAAACAGCCGTGTCGTCGCTCACCCTTCAAAACCTTGCGGCGGGGAAATATCTGGCAACCGTCAAAATCGTCGCGTCAATGGAAAACTGCGGCACTGTCGAAGAAGACTTTACGGCAGGCGAAACTCTTATCGTATCCCGCGCGGACATTTCGGACATTACGGTAACGGGCGGCACGTTTGATTACGGCGATAAAACCGCCGAAATCGGAATAAGCGGATATCGTGAAGGCGACGTCATTACGTATAAAGAAGAAAGAGATGAAGGGTTTAAGGAAAACGTCAAATTGTCGGAGCTCAACGTGGGCGAATACGGCTATTACGTCAGGGTATCGAGGGGCGCCAACTACAACCCGTTCACGTCGGGAAAAATCACGGTAAAGATAAATAAGGCGACAGTTTCCGCCACCGTTACGCCCGACAAGGACACGTTGTATTACGGCGATAATTTGCCGAGTCTTACCGCAACCATAAACGGCGAAACGTATAAGATCGAAAGCGGCAAATACACCTTGCAACTGAAAGACAGTATGCAAGCAATAACGGGCAACGTTGCAAATAACGTCGGCACGTATAATATTGAAAACGTGGATATTTCGGTCTTATTCGCAAAGTATCCCGAACAGAATTACATCATTGAGGACACAGCCGTCGGCACCATTACGATTAACAAAGCGAACCTTACGGTTACGATTGATAAATTAAACACATTGACTTACGGCGACGACTTGCCCGAAATAACTTATACTTTCAGCGAGTTGAAACTTTCGGACGCGGAAAGTGATTTCACCGTTTCGGTTGATACCAAGTATACTACAAAAGCCGACGCAGGCGACTATACGCTGACCGCAACGGTTTCAGGCGAAAAGACGAAGTATTACAATATCACCGTGAATACGGTCGAATTCAAGGTCAATAAAAAAGCGGCGACAATCACGATAGATAAAGTTAACAATATCAAATACGGCGATAAAGTGCCCGTTTTGTCGGCAACGCCTGGTGGCGTGCTTGTCGGCGACAGCCTTGCATACACGCTTGAAACCAACTACACCGTCGGCGCAAGAATCGGCGAATATACCGCAAGCGTTAAGTTTAACCCCGAAGCCGCGGAAAACAAAAACTATGCAATCACCGCAAACGACACAACGTTCAACGTCGGCACAAAGGATCTTACAATAAAACTCAATAATACGCCGACAGTTGCGGTCGGGAAAACATACACGGTCGAGGCAGAACACCTTGACAAAACCGGACTTGTTGCGGGCGATACCGTCACGGGATACGTCACGATAACAAAGGACGTCGCAGGCACATATTACGCAGACGATTTCGACAAAACAAACCTTGTCGTTACGAACGCCGATTGCTACGTGATTTCGTACGAAATGAGCGTTACGTTTGTAGAGGTCACCTTCGCAATAGATTTCGCGGACGTTACGCTGACGTACGACGGGCAGCCGCACGGCGTTAAGGTCACAAAGACCGACGACAGCAAAAACTACACGATAACTTACGGCACGACCGAAAACGATTGCACGCTTAATAATTCGCCCGAATATACAAACGCAGGCCCGTACAAGATATTCTTTAAGGTTGTTGACAACGAAACCCAGGCGGATTACGTCGGATACGTCACGCTTACGATAAACAAGAAAGCGGTCACAGCAAAGGTTAACGACGTCACGATAACTTACGGCGAAACACCCGCATATTCGCACACCGTCACGGGGCTTGTAGAGGGCGAAACGCTTTCGGGCGAAGCGGTTTACAGCGGCGCAGGCACGGATGCGGGCGAATACGAAATTTCCGTTTCGGGTATCGCAAGCGACAACTATACAGTGACTGTCGTCCCCGGCAAACTCACGATAAACAAAAAGCCCGCCACTGTCGCTTGGACTATTGCGGAAAGTTACGTTTATAATCCCGAGGGACAGACTTCTTTACCCACGGCAACCTATGACGGCAAAGAAGCAATCCTTATATTCACAAAAGACGGTATTGAATGCGAGTTCAAAGACGCGGGCGAATATACGGTAACCGTTAAGGACGACAAAAACTATGATTTGACCGGCAGCGAAACGACAAAAACAATCGTCATCAATAAGGCAGAATACACGGCGGCTCCCGCGCTTTCTCTTTCCGGCACGTACGATCCCAACAAAACGCTTGGAAGTTACGAGCTTTCGGAAGGTTTCACTTGGGCTGACGCGGACGAAGTCCCCGTTTGCACAAAGACGGAGTACGCGGCGAAGTACAATATGGATCCCGCAAACTACGAAGACTTTGCAACGACGGTAACGCTCACTCTTCAAAAGGCGACGGTAACGCTCACACAAAATCTTTTCGAGTTCAATTATGACGGCGCGTCGCACGAAATCGGCATCGGCACGACCGTGAGGTACAATAACATCGAAGTAACGGAGCCTTACACCCTGACGTTTGAAAAGAAAGAGTTTTCTGCGGCAGGCACGCACAGAACGCTTGTGACGATGGAAGCGGACAACTACGATTTGCCAAAAAACACTTACGTTTACGTAAAGGTCAAGGGCGTGAAAGTCGGCAACACCTATTACACAATCGAAGAAGCGCTTGACGCCGCGATAAGCGGAAAAACGATTTTCGTTTTGAACGACACGGCGTTTGCAACGCAAGAAATCGCAGGTGTGCTTTACAACAACGTAAAATTCAGAACGGTCAAAACGGGCGTAACGCTGCTTCTGCCGTTTAACGAGAACGACACCGTCGGTCATATCGGCGCGGGCGAAGACGGAAGTGCCAACTACAAGGCAACCGCCGCGCTTACGGGAACTGCGAAACTTTATAAAACGCTCGTTATCCCCGAAGGCATTGAAGTTATCGTCAACGGAAAACTTATCGTCGGCGCACAAACGGGAACAACAGCTGCGGGCGGAGTGCAAAACGGAGTAAGGGGCAACTATTGCGAAATAAGTTTAGGCGGCACGATTACGCTCAACAACGCAACGCTTGAAGTGTACGGATATATCAAAGGAAACGGCGAAATTACCGCAAACAACACGACCGTGATTGAAAACCTGTGTATTACAGGTTGGCTCGGAGGAAGAGAATCTGCGGGAAGATATATTGGTGACGGAAAAATATTAGCTTTTTCAACAAACGTAAACAACCCTGTGCAATTCCCGTTCAGTCGTTATGAATTGCGTAGTGTACAATTATCAATTACTTTGCACAAAGGTTCAAAACTTCAAGGCTATGCAAAAATAGCAACAAGCCCAATAGCGGGTATTAAGGCACAAATTAACGAAGCGTGGCTCCCGTTCGTGTCTTCTGACAATAACGAGTCATCGGGACTTGTCAGAATGAAAAGTTCGGACGCAAAAGTTGTAAAAACGTTCAAAGGCGACAGAGTAGGTATCGAAACGTATGGCTCGGTGGAAGACGGATATACCTCGGTTACGTTAGAAGTAGTGAACATGACAATAAGTATGACTTCTGAAAAGGTATTTTTCCCGATTTGCGGGAAAACCGATATTGTCATAAAATCCGGAACGTTCACTCAAAAATATAAGTACAAGTTGATGCCCGGTTCAAGCCTTACGATAGACAATGGCGCAACTCTTAATCAAAATGGAAGTATAGTTGTGTATACCGGAGATTTCAAGGATGTTACCGATACGCATTATCCGTCAGGGTTAGGTGATGCAATATTCACCGTGAACGGTACGTTAAACATAAACGGAGCATTCGGCGGAAAAGTATTGTCGACAACGGCAGGGAAAGTTATTGTCGGCGCAAAAGCGACAATAACGAACGTTTACTCGCCGGAAGGAAAAGGAAACGTAAGCAACGCAATGATAACGAGTTACACACGGCTTGATAAGACGATGACAACCAAATCGCTGGTGTTTGTAAATGCGGACAACTCGACGGTTGCGGCGGAGACAAACAAAACCTATAATTACAACAACGGAACGTGGCAATAACCGCGCCCCATCTCAAAAAACAAAGTATGCGTCCGAAAGGGCGCATATTTTTTTGAAAATCGCTTGCAACTTTCCCCCCGCGGTGATAATATATCGTGAGAAAAATTTAAGGTGAACTAATGAAAAAACCGCTTAAAAAAATCCCGAAGACCGCGGAACTTATGTGGGTGCTGGGCATATTCCTTGTCGCGCTCGGAGTGACGATGAGCAAGAAAGCCGATCTCGGGGTTTCGATGATTGCCGCGCCGACGTTTATCGTGTACGAAGCGATAAGGCCGTTGTGGGCAGTGTCGGTGGGCACGGTCGAGTATCTTGTGCAGGGCGCGATTCTCCTTATTATGTGCGCCGTCGTGCAACGGGTGAACTGGCGATACCTGCTGGCGTTTGCGGTGGCGGTGATATACGGCTACGTGATGGACATGTGGATGCTGGTTTTCAAAAACGTTGTGCTCACGGAAGCGTACTTAAAATGGATTATGCTTATCGCGGGCGACGTGATGACGGCGGCGGGCGTGGCGTGCTTTTTCAGGACGTATATGCCGCTTCAGGTGCACGAACTTTTCGTTGCGGAACTGTCCGACAGATATTCCCTGAAAATAAACAGGGTGAAACTCGTTTTCGACTTGTCTTTTCTGGCGCTGTCCGTGGTGCTTGCTCTTACGATATTCAGGGACGCGAATACCTTTGAATGGAAAAATATCGCCACGACAAGTTATCATAGTCTGGGGCTTGGGACGATTGTCACGACGTTGATAAACGCCCCGATAATCGCGGTAATCGGGAAAGGGCTTGACAAAGTTTTCAGCTACACCCCGCTGTTCCCGAAACTTGAAAAGCTGATAGGCCGCAAAAAGAAAACGGACGCGCCGACCGAAACGGAACAAAATACCCCCGAAAACGAACAAAACCAACCTGCGGAACAAACCGCAGAAGAACAACCCTCAAACGACAAAAACATCGCATAACAAACAACTGTCAAAATGACACTCTTGCTATATAAATAACAAGCCGCAGGGGACTTAACAAAGTTAAGAAAGGTTTTTAGCAACATAGTAAAGTTATTTGAGATTGGTTTTGATTGATAACAAAATTCCGCTTAAAAGAATAATCGTAATCGACGATTGATTCCATCCGGCGTGTTTATTCGGAAAACAAATCAAAATAAAAGATTTTACGACAACGCAAAGTAAAAGCCTGTGAACAAAACTCTACCATAAAAACGTTGTCCAATTAAACAACAATAAACTTACGTTCGATTTGTGAGATTTTACGTTTATGCAGTGTACAAATCAAAATAAAAGATTTTACGACAACGCAAAGTAAAAGCCTGTGAACAAAA
>ENA-OYZM01000081-OYZM01000081.1-human-gut-metagenome-genome-assembly--contig:-NODE-81-length-40431-cov-7.498811_pt1 | contig 40431 bp, 50 predicted proteins | sample MGYA00243291_ERZ653477 | MGnify/ENA primary metagenome ERZ653477 (study PRJEB26926, sample SAMN06165024) | human gut metagenome | biome: ENVO:00009003; feature: ENVO:2100002; material: ENVO:00002003... | reverse complement strand
GACTATCGGCTTGATATGTGAGGGCAAAGCTCGCTTAAACTCAAATCTTACAGCATGATACAATATGCGCAAGGCAATTATATCGGGGTAAGCGTAGATAAGGTTTTTTAGCGCGTTCTGAGCGTACACGTACACAAACACATACGTTACCGACTTTACGGCTATTAGTGCTGCGGCACCATCTCCGCACGAGTGCATGACGGCGAAAATTGTTTCGATGATTAGCAAGTACAAAAGAAACTCAACGAGCGAATTTTTGAATTTTCGAAACGAAAAGTTTTTGCATTTAACAATCGAAACTCCGTCCGCCCTCATGCCTGCGAATATGTTTAGCGCAAACATTATAATTAGGCTAATCACATACCCATTTGTTGGGGATATGTAACCTAATACCGTTGTAATCATAGTTACCGCAATAATGCGTATCTGTTCTATGTTGAATTTATCCATTTATTAACTTATTACCAATAGGAAACGAAATTACCTTGTGACCCAAATCCGAAGGTCTAATACCATCGTAGTTGTAACGGCTTTTATTAAAGCCTTCAACGGTTGGCGCTGCCGTTTCGCCCGATGCAAGCAACCATGACATTCCCTCGTGTTGTGTATTTTCGAATTTTGTCTTCTCGCTGCCGTACCAATAAGGCAAAGAGTTTAAATCAAAGTACAAGACTCCCCATTTCTCTGCCATCTTGATTGTTGCCTCGCGTATCAGCTTTCCGTGTTTCTCGTGGTCGGGGCAAATTATCAAAATCTTTGCTTCGGGGTATTCGGACATGAGCAACGGGAATGCGTAATTAAGTGCGCCGCACCACGTTGTTAGCCCCTCATCGTTTTCAGTGCCGACGAATTTAGCAAAGAAATAGCTGTCTGCGTTGTCGTAGTCAACTTCTCCAACTCTGCCGACTACTTTATCTACTTCGGCTTTTTGTTCGGCTGTTGCGTAGCCATCTTTGCCAATTTCGCTTTCTTGCATTGGGTAGGCAATATCTGCTTTGTATTTGTCTTTAAACCACAATTCGCGCTGCATGATAGGACCGTACGTAACATCGTTTATTCCGTACCAAATCAGAATGTAGTTCGGCTTTTTGTCACTCATTGAAATGATTGCATCGTCTGTTAATACGCAATTCAAATCGGGTGCTGACTTTGTTTTGCAGTCTGTCAGCGTGGCGAAGTCGTAATTTTCGTTACTTACATTAAGCTTGTAGCGTTCTGCAATATATTCACCGACACCTTTAATTTCTCCGCTATTAAGTTTATAATATGCTATATTATTACGCGACGATAAACCATCGCCTAACAAGGCAAGCGACCCTTTATTATTCATCAGTTCAGATAGGAGTGTGTATACATCTCCGCGCGGTTCGAATATCGAGAACTGCGCCAGCGACTTAAACGTTATTGCTACATAGTTATATTCTTCGGGTATATTAACGATTCTTGCTCCGCCTACAACTCCTCGTTCAATAACAACCCCACTTTCTGCTAAAGGGTTGGAGATTCCGACGATAGATGCAACTTCTGGGCTGTCCATCACTGAGTTAACGAAAAACGACTTAACACTTTTGCAAGCATAAACATGTTTGAAAAATCCGGGTAGATTATTATTTCTCGTACCGTCAATATTATAGCCTCCTGCATTTTCTTTTGCTACCGCGTCAATATTATAGATTTCAGCCGCTGCGCTGCGTATAATGTTGTTGTATTCTTCATGGAATTCTGTAATTACCGCTTTAAAATTACTGCATAACACCCAGTTGTTACAAATCAAAAGCTTATACGCTGTTTTTTTATAATATGTTAGGTCAATCTCGCGCTCTGCACATTTGTTATTAAAGTAGTTGTACGTATTGAGAACTTTGGAGCCTCTGTCAACCAAAAGAATTCTTGCGTTCCCGCTAATATATGCTCTTACTACAATCTTTTTTACGCCAACAACATCTACTGCGATTGAGTCATATACAGATTCGGGGAATAATGTTGCGTTTTCCGTCCAAAAATTACCCTCAGCTAAATTACACTTACTGCAATCTACAATATAATTGTCTATCCCTTTCGCATTTTTGTACGTATTAACTTTTGCAGATATATTACTTCCGCTTTTAGAAAATTTCATTTCCTTTCGCTCCACGCCACTGTCAAAACTAAGCACCAACACCTCGCCTGCTAATGCTAATCCGCTTTTTTGATAGTCCTCAATTTCGATTTTTAAATACCCAAACTGAGTGCCGCCAATGCAATAGCCGCCAGTGCAGTTTGCATTGTTGCTTTCAGCGTACACGCTTCCGGAAATCTTGCCACTCGCTAATTTTACAAGCTTATCCCAATATTGCGACATATAAGCCGTAACCGTGCTCTTTGGAGTATCGTTTGTAAAGCTTAGAATATCAGCACCTTTGTAATCTCCTGTATTCGTTGACGGTAGAAATACAACAACCGCGTCTTTGAGGTTTGCGTCTACCTTACCTTCAATACGAACGAGTTCATCGGCTGCCGTGTTTGAAGCTTCGTTGAGTGTCGCAATTTCGCCATTTATCTTTGTAATATCAGACTTATTTTTTGCAATTTCGGTCGTGTGTCTTTCAACATCTTCTTTAACATTCGAGAACTCCGTCTGCTGAAACTGCGTGAGGTCTGCCGAAACCTTGTCTATCTCTGTCTCGAAATACTCATGCTCCTGTTGGAGCTGATTGTTAACTCCGTGCGACGTCTGAATGCCTGTGTAGATAGTGCGCCACGTTCCGCCACTGACTTGCACAAATACGGCTGCTTCGTTTTCCACTTTCGCACCGCCAAAGTTTACGTACGTGCCGTTTTCTCCAGCAATGTAGAAAATGTTTGCGTCTGTCGTGTCGGGTACGGTTGTCGGGCTTGCAACACCTGCAAACGTCTTGTTGCCACCAAGTTTAGAAACGATAGAAAGCAACGTATCCTGCATTATTTGACCTGTAATTTCTTGCGCGCCGTTTTTCTTTATTACGGCTTTAATCGCGTCTTTAAGATTTTTGTAATCCATGTGCCTTAGTTATTGTTGTAATCGTTGTTAAAGTCTTTGTTGTAATCTCCTGCGCTTGCAACCCTCCTAACTAGTTGACGACCAATCTTTTTTGCGACCGTATCCGTTTCAAATTCTATCTCTACACTCGCCAAGTCGCCTTGCGTCTGCCACTTTGCTGTGAGAAGGAATGTGTCGCAATGATATACCCTGCCGAACTTGTCTGTAATTACCACGTAATCAGACATACGGATAAACCGCATTGCGTCGAGCAGGTATTCGGGGGCAAGTATAACAAACTTATACGTCTTTTCACTGATTTGCTTAATTGGGAAAACGTACCCATCACGCTTTTCAACTTCTTCTTCGAATTGGTATTCGGGCTTACCTATTTCGGCACAAAAGTACAGCCTATTACGATACCCATTTTCGTAGACTATTGTACCTGCGTCCATTTCAAAGTTTTCATCGTCCCACCACTCAATTTTTAGGAGATTTTCAGTTTCTTTTTTGACGCAAAAAACATCAGAATAAAACGTTCCGTTATTCGTGTCAATCTGCATATAATAGCAGCCAACTTCCATCGGGAAAGACAGCGGCAAATAACCCTTATAAACCACTGCGTCAACGTTTTCGCTAACGTTTTCTACAATTTCAAGCCCCGAGCGCTCTATATCATCAGTAATGATATAGACAGCTTCTTCGTCGCCTGTTGCGTCAATTATATTTATATCTTTAACCTTTGTCGGCTCGCTCCCCTTGCGCTCCACCAACAACTGAAACGGGATAATAAAATTTGACGGCATCACGAGCGGATAAATAGCCCCATACGCATAACTCTGCCGATGGTTTTGCAGCCTAACATCGTCATAAAATGGTAAAGGTGAAAAATTGTTATTTTGTTTCATATCGTAATGTTGCTTTGCCGAACTTTGTTTGCAAATTTATTGAAATTTTCTCTATTTCCCCCTCTCCAACATTTGTTTTAATTAGCTGTTTTGGGTCAAACACAACTCCGTTTAAAGGTATTGTAACATTGCTTACCTTATTTCGCGAAATTCCTAATGCCGCTGCTATCTCGTTGTTTACCTTTATACTCCATGCGGGCAAGTCGTCAAGCCAATACGACTTTTGTATGTTCATAAATGATAAATTACCATTCTGCATATCGTACCTCTGCCCGTCTACCGTCATTTTAACAAAAGGGACAACGCGCTTGCCGTCTTTTATCTGCGTATCAAGCAAAGCAAAGCCTTCTTTTGAAATTTCATTTGCATTCATTAGCATAAAATCGACATCAGAAGTAAAACCGCCGATTGTTATATCTTCGACTTTGCCGTCCTCAACGTATCGCGAAATAATTTCAAGTGGATAACCCTCGAAACCCTTGCTTACTTCGTCCATCCATGAAAATTCGTAACGCTGCGGCATTGCTTCCATATCGTAAGTAACTTCAGACTGCTTAAAAGCCCATTTCTTGCCGTTTTTTACGCATTCTGCGGTCGTTAGGTCGCTCCCTATTGTTTTTATATCGCCAAAGTACGAACCGCCATTTTTGAAGTATCTTATATGCTCTATCTTTAATTTGTTACCATCGATGAACCAATAACACTGAAAGCAATTTTTTAGCATATCAAATATTTGCCCCAACGTAGTTTTTGCCTTGCGCGCTGCTTGCGTATATTCGCCGCTTAAAAGGTTTGATTTTTGCGTCAGAAACAAGCTAACTCCGCCAATACCGCCATACAAAAACATACTGCACTCCATGGAGTTTTCGTGCGTTACGTTGGGCGCGAATTCTTTTAGAAAGCTGTCGATAATTACCGAAATATCGTAAGCATCGCGCATTGCGTACTGCTTCCGCGCTTTTACTTCAAGGCCTTCAGCCTCCAACGGAAAGTAATACCAACAAGATGCCCATCGCCATGTTGAACGCCCCAAAGGATAATAACTATAATCAAGCCCATAGGGTGGCGCGTAATACTTGTTTGCAAAGTTAAGGCCCCACTCCGTAGGCTCGTCACTCGTCCGCGCTGAAATTACAGCAATGTTTATTTTGTAGCCTATCGCGTAGCGGTAATTAGCGTTATTTAGCACTATGTCATCGGGTGGCAATACGTTTGTTTTTAAGCCGTTCAACTCCTCCACGTCAACCATGTAACGCGCGAACATATTGCGCATAATTATAGTGCCTTTAATCGCTGCTTGGCTCGGGCTTTTCTCGTTGATAAACGTCAGTTCAACCGAAGTGGCATCTTGCGGTATGTATGATACGGCTTTGTACAATACCTCTGCCGTGCCTCTCCTACGGATTGTTATTGTTGGCTTTTTTTGCTCCGCTGGATTATTCGGCAGCGCTGTGTGCTGCATCTCAATAAGTAATACGCTGTTAGGCGGATAACGCTCAAGTTCGCCAAAGTACTCTAACTCCTCCTCGTCGTTTAGTTGGATTTGTCCGATGTAAGTGCCGTCTAATCCTGCTAAAATCTCGTTTTGCCCCTCGAAGTTCAGCTCAACAAGCTTGGCAATAGGCGCAAAAAAGTACTTGTGTACAAGGTCCGTTTTGCTCCTTACTGCGTCTTGCACGTCTTGCTCATAGTAACTACCTCCGCAATAGCATGAAACAACGTTGTCACCCATCGCGTATAGCTGCAACATAGGTCGCTTTGTAATCCACACCTCGCTGTTTGGCATTGGCTTAGATAGTACGTCAAATTCTTTGTCTAAGCAGTCTAATACATCGTTATACGCGTCGGAGTAATCGGGCTGCACCGTTATTGTCCGCTCTTCGTAATCAATCGTGCAATTTGTTTTATAAAATCGACCTTGGCAAAGAGGTAGCCAACTACCACCGACGAACTGCTCTACATATACAGTATATTTTGTTTCTATGTTCCCGTTTACGATTTGCGTATACAAAGGACCCAATATCGTTATTTTATCAGATAGTTTGCAGCGATAGAATCGTTGGTTTGTTTCGCGCGCCCACTCCACCGCCATGCCGTCACCATAGATAGGTGAAAAAGGGATTTTTGGGTTTTCATCCGCTTGCAGAAACCACCGATATTGCTCTTTTTTCATTTGTAAACTCTTTTAAGGTTTTTATACTCCTCTACCATGTTGCCGTTGGCATCCATGTACGCACGTCTGCGGTTTAGGTCGCGAATTTCCCGAACGTTGTCGTTTAGCTCGCGCATTTCGCTGTTGCCCTTGTCTGCAATGCTTACTTTAAGGCTGTTAGCACCGTCATACGCTCCCATGTATTTCGATGCAAATGTGCCATCGTTTAACGAGTTTATTACACTTGGAATTATTTTTCTAAACCTCCGCGAATTGCGTTTGTTAATCACTGCGAAGAATTCTCCTCCCTCCGCTCTGCGTTTTGTTCCGTCTGGTTTTGTACCCAAATCAATATCGCGTCCGCTTTGGTGGCTTCCGCCGTTAAGCAACTCAACAGTACCTTCGCCATAGCTTTCAGTAGCTGCGGACTTGGCAATTTGTGCCGCCTTTATTTTTGATGCTGCAAAGCTTGCCCACATTACTGCTATTGCAGGTATAGCCCACGGAAAACCCAACTGCCGCCAAATTAGCGCACTCGCTGCAACCATGTTTCCTGCTTGTTCTACTGCGTTAATTGCTTGCTGCTGCCGTTGTGCCTTTTGCTGTTCCTTGATTGCTTTGTCTTGGTTTTTCTTCGCCAAATCGAGCCTTTTTTGCGCGTTTTTAACGTCTGCTGCGTACCCATTTGCAGCAGCCGTCTTTTCTATATCCAAAGCAGTCTGTGCGCGTTCTACTTCTTTGTTTGATGCTTCTACAGCTTTGTTAGCTGCGTCAACCTTGGCTTGCATAAATGTATTCAAAGCCCCCACTGCGTACGATATAGACGTAGCAATCGCTTCTTTTTGCTCGTCATTCAATTTCAACCCAAATAAGCCGTAAATATCTTGCGTTCGTTCGTCTTTCTCGCTCGCTTCTATTTCGCTGTTAAGCCGTTCGATGCTGTTTTGCATCGTCTGGACCTCTACATCGCTAAGTTGCTTACTTGCTTGCTTATTGATTTCGAGCACTTTTTTAAGCCTATCGCGTTCGGCTTTAAGTCTATAACGCGTCTTTTCGCCCTCCGTGGCTTTGAGTAAATCAAACTCGCTTTGCTTGAGTGCTTGCTCCTTGTCAAATGTTTCGAGCTGCTGTTGTAGGTAGGCATCGTTAACGGATTGCGCTTGCTTAACGTACACTTGCTCTATGACTTCCGTGCTTTGCTGCTGCTCCCTTGGCTGCTGCACGTTTTGTAATAGTGCAAGTTCCTTGTCTGTTTCAATCTGTTTTAATTTTAGCTGCCGTTCCGCTTCGCTGCCCTCTTCTACCGCTTGTAATTGCAATTCAATTCCCTTTTTCCTTGCTTCCAATAGGTAGATTTGTCGCTCGTTTTCGATTTTTAGAAGTTCTTCCGTTTGCTGTTTTTCGAGTGCCGAAATTGTTTGATTTATTGACGTTCGTTCGTTAGCTGTTAGCCCCTTTTCCGTTGTCAGTTGGTGGCGCAAATCCTCAATTTGTCGCGTGTAATTGTATTCCGTCTTTTTCGTCCGTGCTTTCCACGAGTCTGTTTCTAATTTCAACAACTCATCTTCGTACTTTCGCTTAATTTCGAGGTTATGCTTGTATGCAGCCTCAACGTTTTCAACCTTTGAAACTACGCTCTTTCGCGTGCTTTTCGGTGCGTTCGCTTGCGTGGCTTTCGGTGTGGCTGTTACTCGCTGTGGTGCGCTTGGACTGCTTCCGCTTATTACCTCTGCCGGGATTTTGATAGGCTTAATTTTCCCACTTATAGCCGTCAAACCTTCTTTAAAGTTTTGCGAAATATCAGCCTTTATATTTTTAAACAAATTCGGCGCAGCGTTTGCGTATCTTGCGACACCTCTTTTAAACTCATCCCAGTCAAGCGTAAATGCACCCTTTAATATATGCCCGAATGAGGTTACAACATCTACCAAATATTTAAAGACATTGCCTATTTCATCTAACGCGTTTTTAAAGTTAAACACCATGTTACCCCACAGAACGCGGAAAAAAAGCGAATTGTTATAGAGCTCTGCAAAATAGTTAATCAGACTAATAACACCCTTAATTAGACTAACCAAAGCACCATTTACAAATACTTTTACGCTCGTTTCCATATCCTCAAAGGAGCCACCCGTCAAATCAAACAACGACGAGAGCGCGTTTTGCAACTCCATTTGGCTTTTGAGCTGTTCCTCTTGGAGTTTACCCAACTCGCCCGACTTGCCCTTTACTTCGTCGATGTTGACAGAAATATCTTTGAGCGTGCGCAAATATTGCAAGCCTGCATCCTCGCCCGGGCCGCCAAATATATCTGCTATCGCTGTACCGACCGCGCTTGCGCTGTCGGGCAACTCGTTTAGCCTTGCAGAAATTTCCTGCATTACTTCAAAGGTGGTTTTGCTTCCGCTTTGCAAATCCTTTTGAACTTGTTCCGCTGAAATGCCTATACCCTCCAATGCTGCTGCCGTTGCAGTAGTCATTTCGCGCAAGCGCAAATTGCCCTCTTTTATTGTATCGATGCCTTTATCGCTGAAAATACCCGCTTTGTTTGTCTGCGCCAAAATAGCGACAAATCCCTCTGCGGTCACTCCTGCCTCCTTGAGGTATGCCGGGTACTCTTTCACGCTATCGAGGAACTCGCCATTTGCATTTGCGCCAGAAACAAAGCCATCTTGCATCAGTTTGAGCGCGTCCTCAAAGCTTACACCGAATTGCTTTGCAAGCGCGTTTGTTGCAACGAGCACCTCTTGAAAGTCTACCCCGTACGAATCTGCTAATGCTTGCACGTTGTTGCGGTACTGCTTTAAGTCTTCGCCCGATTTGCCTGTAAATTGATTTGTAAGCCGCGTGGCTTCGACTAATCCAGCGTTATAATCGTACCAAAACTTAAATGTGCTGCCGACTGCTGCAACACCAGCAATGCCCAAAAAAACAGGGTTGTTAAGTAGTCCTAAAAGCGTTTTGCCTAATGCTTTTGCACCGTCACCCATTGCGGTAAATGCTTTTTTTGCATCGTCTCCGCCACGACCCAAAGCCAAAAGACCATCCCCCAACTCTCCGTTAATGCCTACCGCTTCTTTTATTGCGTTTTCGTAGTTACCCACGTTGAGTTGATATTGCCCCGTTTCCTCGTTCATTTCTTTCATACGCTCGTACAATTCACGAGTTTTTGAAATTAGTCCCTCCGTTGCTTCGGCTGCATCGCGTTCCTCTTGCGTCATGCCGTTTATACGCACTTTGTTAAGCGCGTATTGCGCTGCTAACGCGTTGTAACTGCCCTCCGCTGAACTATTAAGCCTAACAGTAAGTTTGTTTAGTTTGTTAGCTTCGGCTTTGGCTTGATTAAGCCGTTGCAGTTCCTTTGCCGTTTCTGATTGCGCAAACTGCAAATCTCGTTGAGCCTTGGCAAGTCTGTCTGCTTCCGTGGCTGCCTGTTGGGTTTTTCTTCGCCCCTCTTCCGTGGCGCCCGATACTCCTTTAAGGCTGTTTCTAAGCTCCTCGGCTTCCGCTTTGATGTTCGCAATACTTTTTGCATACGTTTCTTGTAGCTCTTTTAGCTGTGCTATAAGCTTAGTAATACTATCATCGGGCGAAATTAAATCCGAATACTTAATCGGGTTGTTATCTGCCATAAAATTAAAGTCTTTAAATTTCGTTTCTAAGCCGCTTTCTTTATCCGCGTGGTAATTTGTACAGCATCACTGCAAAAACGCGCTTAAATCGCCTTATTTTCGCTTTAACGCTTTTTCTTCGGCCTTGATTTGTTCTTTGAGGTATTCGAACGCATTGTAAAACTCTAACGTGGTTAGCTTTTTGGGCTGAATGTGTAGGCTTTTACTTAGTGCAATGCACATTTTATCGAATTGTTTGTCGTGCTGCACTTCTACGCTTTCCGTACCCTCGAAGACTTGCGGCTTAAAGTATGTAAGTACTTCGCGCGTTATCGCCTTTAGTTTGCTGTCGTCTTCATCATCATTTATTACGGAATCAAGCGTTAAGAGTGCCTTTTGCCGTAGTTTGTCGAAATACTCTTTGCTTTTTGCATCCTCAAACTCGTGTGGAAAATACAGCGTTAGCTCCTCGTCTATTTTTTTTTTGACGGTCAAAAGGTTTTCGAATAACTCGCCAACCTTTGAACCGCCTAATTTTTCAACGACTTCTTTTAAAGAATCCGTGCAAACTCCGTTATACTCCACTCCGTCAATTCTTTTAACTAATGCAGCGAAAGCCATACAGCGAGGCGAAATCTCCGACTGCGCGAAGTAAATACACTGCCGTAGGTTATCTAACTCGCGCTCTGCCATATCTGCCTTGCCATCTTGCATAAAACCCACCGCGCGGCTGATATGGTTGTCAACATCTGACAAATCAGAGCCGATGCCAGCATCAACGAGCAACATTTTATTGTAAGAGTGGAAACGCGTAATAGGTAACTCCTCGATGCTGTCGTAAATCTCTACTTCCTTGCCTCCTAACTTGATTTTCTTCATAACATTTTCCGAGTTATAACAGCTGAAAAAATCGGGATGAACATCACAAGCCAATCGCGCGAAACGAGCGCAACAAAGCAACACAAAATAACGCAAGTCCAAAACGAAAGGCATAAGTAACATGAAAATAGCTCCGAAACCAACTTACTTCCGTGTACTTGCATATACTCAATAACACCCCACTTTGCCAACGTGAGAATAATAAAGGCTGCTGCCAATGCAACAAAAACCATCGTTACAAAATAAAACGTCATAGTCTTTAATTTTTACAAGTTTCGCGAACTGATATAACACCCTCCAATCTAAAGCCGCCGTAGGGGTGCGTTAAGAATTGGTTTTGCACCTCATCAATCGAAAAGCCCTTATAGATGTTTTCGGACAACTCGTAGATATTTACAATTTCGATGCTACCTTGTCGTAAGTTAAGGTGCAAGTTAATCGTGTCTAAAATCTCTTTTTTTATACTCTCTTTGTCGCGCTTGCTCCGCTCGTTGTAAATAGTTCGGAAGTCAAACCAAAAGATAATCGAAACACGGACTTTCAACGCGAACGTAATACGCGAAAGCCATGTTACCTCCTGTGGGTCGTCCACCCAAAAGAAACAAAAGTTTCCGTTGTTGCTGTCGGGGAATAAGTCCGTATAATCGTTTGCGGCTTTTTCGGGCGCGTAAAAACAAGGTGTATAAATTCTGTTAGTGCCGTCGTTGCTCAATCTGATAACACGCTCAGCCCTGCCGAAAATGCTATCAAGCCACCCGATGTTGGCTTGCAGCCCTTTCTGAATATCGTAGATGATGCCGTCAAGTAATTCGGCTGAATTGTTTGAGATAATCTTACCCATAAATTATAGATTTAACTAATGTTGCTATTTTGTCGCGGAGATAATCGTCAATAAGGATTTGCTTATTTTCTTGCGTTAACCCGAAGATGCTGCCGTATTTGGCTCGTAAATCTGCCGTCTTTGGGTCTGTGGCAAATACTTCAAACTGACTTCTGTCCGCCATCACGTTAAACGAGCCGTAAAAATCTCCCGTGTCTTTCAACGTCACGCGGTTGTGCGGCTGTCCCTTGCGTTGCTTTTCGCGTATCGTGTATTGCCTATATGGTCTGTAACTCCATATAGATACACCCTCCGCGTTAATACCTTTTTCGTACAACTGATTTTGCTTGTTTAGGCTTGTAATTACGCTGCCTAAATCGCTGATAGCGGTTTGCATCAGACTGCCGCCAGAAAGCATTGCATTAAGCCTTTCTGCTCGCTCTGTTAGCTCTTTTAGTGTCATACGCTCTTGTACCTTACTCCCTTATTTTGGCAAGCTAAACAAATTCGGTCGATGCCTTGTGTGTCAATGTTGAGAGCTTTATAACAATTAGCCAACACCGCGCCTAATCCGTTTGGCCTATATCCGTTTGTGTTCCCGTCAATTTCGTACAGCAGTTCAGCGCGTTCCGCGTTGATTTGGTTTCGGTTTACTCGGACTTCTGGGTTTAGTGCCATCGTGCGCAATGCCATAACAGCTACTTGCTTCTGAATGACCTCTGCAAAGATGCTGCGCTGCGAAATGATAAAATCAGTCAAATCACAACAAACAGAAACGCAACAATTTAAGCCATAGTTCGAGGTATTAGTGTAGATGTTTTGCGAAATATCCCACAAACCACCGCCCTCAACTGCTGCCGTTTTGAAAGGCGATATTTGAATGTAGCGCGTTAGCTCTCGCCAATCCTCCACGCTGCCAACGTTGCAGCTACCGCACGGCTCTCTGCTCCAATCTTTTGAAACGTTAATCGCTTCCGCGCCAAACGGCAACTCGTCTTGCTTGTAGCAAAGGTAGTAAGAGCCGCCCGAATCAGTATTTGCGCCAATGTAGGGCAAATAACAATCAGACAAATCAAACCATTTAAATGTGCCGTCTTTGCCGTCGAACTCTAACTCAAACGTTTTGATGGGTTCGGACTGCGAAGAGTGGTATAAATAGAGTTTAATGGCTCCTTTTGCTCCAGCGAATTGCAAGCCTACGCGCTCTATTTTGACGGTTACCCCCATCGAGCGCAAAGGTACAATTTCAAAGCCAACTATGTTGCCTTTATTCTGCACTACATTAGCCAACCGCCCTGCTCCATCGAAAAAAGTCTTTCGTTCTAGTAACGATTTGCTTTGCTTTTCGATTTGCTTTTCACGCGCAAAACGCTGAACGGCTTCCGTAATGCCGTCACGTGTAAGTGTGCGCAAATACTCCGAAAGTGGGTTGTAAGGCTTCCAAAACGGGTTGCCGTAATCGTCGCGCGAATAGTCGTCGTTAAAGTCGCTCGCGCTTGGCTGTTGGTCTGAATGTGGCTTTTTACAAATCCAAAGAATACCGTCATGCCTTACGATATCGCCTACATAGTAATAGGTAACCATGTTCCATTCTGCGAACTGCAACCCGAAGTCATCGGGCATTATTGCGCGGATATTTTTCAGCGTCAAAAGTGGGTGCGCTGCTTGAAATGTTAATCCGCTTTCGCTCTTTGTTAACTCGGTTTCAATCGCGTTTGTCGGGTCGTAACTCTGCTGCCACCCTACTACGTTAGAGAGGGCTTTTTGAATGTCTTTAATACGATACATATCTATAACAAAAAAAGGGGGTCGGGAATTTATCCCAACTCCCCAATTTAACGAGTTAATTTAACTTACGCGCCTACACCGCCTCCGTTTACGACAAATACAGGGGTTGCAAAGGGCTGATTTTTTGCAGCTGCTGCAATCTGCGCCTTGATAATCGGGTTTGCGTAAGTCGCGGGCGCGCTGTTGTGCGCAATGACAAACGCGACGTCCATAGAAAAGCCGAAGTACTCTTTTACACCGCAAACGAGGTCTGCCGTAGCATCGCCATTGGTTGAAGATTGGTCACCTACTGCTGTATAATAGTGATAACCAACGGGCAAATCAATGTAGGGCAAACGCGTTACACCCCATTCGTGGCCATTGGATTTAGCTCCGCGAAGTGCTTCTCGGTCTACACGAGTGAGCACACCGACGTTACCACTTTCAACCGCGAACAAAGTGCCGTTTTGGCCTACTTCGTTTGTTACGTTGTTGGTAAAGTGGAAAACTTTATCCATGTACTCGTTTTGCTTGTTGGTGTCGTTGTAAACTCCATGCTGTGCCAACTTGCGCACAAGGCTATCAATGCCACCGTTACCAATCACGTTAATCTGACGGTAAAAGCAGTTCGAACGCATCATCGTGCCCAAATCGCCTAAAAGGTCGCCAGCCATCTCGCGTTTTGCCTTAACTACATTTGCGGCAAATTTGTAGTTAAGTTTGTCTTTAAGCACTTGCGTCTTCGCGGCTTCAAGGGCTGCAACCGCCTTTTCGTCAAGTTTGTTTGCCAACGCGCGGCAAACCTTTTCCATTTTGCGGTTGTAGTCATGTTGGTAGCCAATTTCGTTGTTAGAATAAGAGGCGGGAACCATCGTAAAGCCAACTTGCAGAGTCTGCCAAACAACGGTATACAGCGACGACGTATTATCATCGTCAGCAATGGTGCAAGTTCGCGTGCTTGCTACGTTCACCTCGCCATCGGTGTCAATTACGGGCACTTGCAATGTGTTGCCAATCGACGCGAAAGCCTTGTCTTTAAGGTTTTGGCTAATAATCGAAATCGGCGAATTGGTTTCGCGCACGAAGAAGTTAAGCGCGCCATATTCGCAAGGGCGCGTGCTGTTTCGGTCGAGTTCGGGGTTTGATACTCTCCAATTCTGCAATCTTGTTGCTACTAAACTCATATACTATTTTTTTAAAGGTGGTTACTGAATAGGCAAGGACTTTACATTATTAGCCTCCCACGCTGCACTAAATTCTTTCTGGTATTCCTCCGAGCCTTGCACAAGTCCGCGTTCCATCAATGATTTTGCAATCATATCCGATGCCTCGCACTGCGTTCTCGCGCTGAATGATAACGAGTTTCCGCCACCGCCAAAGCCACCGCTCGAACCGCTGCCGCCAGTAATCTGCTTGGGCTGCAACACGTCCATTCGTTGGAGTTCCTCTGCCACGAGTTCGGCTGCCGTGTATGGGTACATTTGATTTGAAGGGTTGCGTTTAATGCCGTCACCATCCTTAAACACCAACATTTTACCGCCCTTGCCGTCCTCAATGTATTCTGCACCGAAACCCTTAACTTTGTCGTATGCTTGCTGCAAAAGCACCTTTGTAACCGCTTCGGGCAAGCCAGCCTTAAACTTGATGCCACTGCTCGCTGCTTGCAGTTCGTTGTCGAGCTTGTAATCAAACATCGCCTTAGCGTGCTCCGTTTCGGCTGCTTGGTACTTGTCGTTGAGTTCGTTATACTGCTTAGTGATGTTGGTAAGGTCACTTTCGGCTCGTTTAAGTCGCTTCTGCGTTTCCTCGTCTGAAATACCATTCGCCACTTGCTTCTCCAATTTTTCTTTTTCTTTTGTCAGCGTGGCAATTTGCTTGTTAAGGCTTTCCGCGTCAGAAATCTGCTGTTTGTACTCGCCTAATACTCTCTTAGTGTAGTCGTATGTTTTTTCAGTGCCATTTTTGGCAATGCCCGTAACCGAAAAAACATCAGCGTCTAACGCGCTGTAAATCTCGCCAATCCTCTTAGCGATTACGCTATTTTCGTCATTTGCCGAAAGGTTGACGATAGCGTTAACTTGCTCTTCGGTCAACGCTGCTAACACTGCATTTGCAGTTAGTAAATCCCTTGTTAATGCCATAAAAATTAAAGTTCGATGGTTGCCGCCGTGCCGTCTTCCGAATTAACAACGCTCACAGTATAAGTAGGGTTTTTCTTGTTGGTTTGGTCTACATAATAGGCAACAATACGGCTGTAATTGTATTTGTTTTCCGCTTGCTTTGTCTTGAGTACTACGTCAAATATAGTGCCTCCAACAATGCACGCCTTAATCTTTGCTTTCTGCGCTGCGCCTAATGCTGCAATCGCGTTAACATCGTCAACCACAAACAAGTGGTCCTGCTGTGCAATCTGTGCCATTTTTTTAATGTTAAAGTTACTCTTTAGTTTCCTCCTTGGGCTTTCGTCCGCGCTTTGCTTCGGGTTCTTTGGCTGCTTCCGCTGCCATCTCTGCACGAACTTCGCGCTCAATATCATCGCGTAGCTGCTGCATCATTGCATCGGCTTCCGCTTTTGCCTTGGCTTCCGCTTCGGCTTTGGCTTCCGCTTCTGCTTTTGCCTCATACTCGTATGGGTCATGCAGAATTTCAATGCTGTACCCTTGCTGTTTGAGTTCGTGATACCCGACTGATTTAAACCACTTCGGTTCAAACTTTTGAATGAAAGGGCTAGAAATCTTCACGGGCTCTCCGTACTGCGAAAGGCGGTATGCCTTAATTTCCATCAAGCAATGATAGTATTTTTCCTCGCCCTTGGGAACTTTATACGCTTCTTGCATATTCTTTTAATTTTTCCGTTATCGTGTTAATTTTTTGAGCGTAAGGCACTGCCGTGCCGAACTCTACTACATTTGTATTTTCGCGCTCAAAGCGGTTAATCAACGAGCCGAAGTTAAGTTTTAATTTTAACTCGTCCGCCGAAATAATACCCTTATCAAACAGCGTTAAGCATTCCGCGCGCGTCAGATGTCTGAACGGCTCTAAGTCTGCTAAAGTCTGCATTCGCTGTAATTGATTGGGGTTGTTGCGGTACTCGGTTTCGATTATCTGCGTTTGTAGCGCGTCTAACTCTGTTTCGCTTGCTCCTGCCTCTTTTGCCGACTTGTATTTCTCTCGCAACTCCGTAGGGCTGTAAATATAAAATTCTGTGCCCAAATTTACGTGCGCTGAAACAAAGCTTTCTCCATAACGTAGTTTGCAAATCGTGCTATCGACGAACTCCATTGCGCTCTCAAAGGTTTTTTTAATTTCCTTCAAAATAGCGGATTGGCTTTCAAAGGTGGCTTGAATCTGCATCTCGTTTACGGCTTGCTTTGGGCTTACTTCCTCGCTCCCGCCTACAACCGACTTAATAATCTCGTTTTTTAAACGCTCTTCTTCCGTCACGTTGTAGTCCAGGCTGTTGCGGTCAACTGTTAGCATCTGCACGGGGTTACGCAAGTCTGCCTTGTTTTCATCATCTGGAACAGGTATTTCAACAAACGTGCCTGCTCCAACAATTCGTTTGCTTCCGCACTTAGGACACTCCATGAGGTTGCCTGCTGCATCGTGCAAAAATACTCCGCTTCGGTTTTTCAAAAATCCGTGGTCGCAAGTATTGTCATGCTCATCTATGTAGTTGCAGTTACGCTCATAGCCCGACAAAATCGGGTAGCTTCCGAATAGGTCGAGATGCTTTTTCGAAGTGTGAAAGAATAGATACCAATCAAGGCTGCTTAACTCATTCGTAAGAACGGATTTCTTTACGTCGGGCTCGCGGATTGAAATTGGCTCAGTCACGAAGAAACGAACGGGGCAAAACCCTAATCCGTGAGCATTTTCCGAAAGCAGTGCTCCGATGTTGCCGTCTTTTTCGGCAAAGGTTCGGTAGCTTGCATCGTCAATAAATACGACTTTTTTAGCCCCGTCACTCTGCTGATAGAATGCAATAAAGTCGACACTGCCATCGTCTTTAAGTCCGTACGTAATTACCCGGTCAATCGGTAGCCAATAGAAGTAAGGCTCGGGGCGCTCTCCGCGCTGCTCGGTTGGCAAGTCAACCACCAAAAATGAATTAAACTCCGTCTTAAAGTACTCCCAGCCTGTATTGCTCCAAACCTTAGGCTCGTTAAGCACATCTTTTCGATACCAAAGCCAATCGTCTAAATCATCAGCATACAACATATTGAAGTCATATACCGGGTTTCGTCCGTCAAATACTCGCGCCAGTTTGTTAAAGCAAACATCAACAATTTCGTTTGTTTTAATTGGATAACGAAACAGCCCCATGAACACTTTGTACTTGTCTGCTGGAATCAAGTTTTTGACAAACGCGAAGAATGACGGATAGGCTGAAATTACGCTTTGGTTCAGCGCGGTTTGCGCGTGGAATTTAACGCGGTTTTGATGCTCTAACGCTTTTGCAATAGCTGCTTTCTTACCGCGCTCACTTACCGCTTTTCGCGCCTCGTTTAAATCGTAAGGCATTTTCTGTAAATTCAAAAGGCGAATCTTTCGGCAACTCCCAACCGCCATTGTTCGGCATTCGGAGCAGTCTTTCCGCGTGGTCAAATCCTAACGCTTCGGTATGTCCGCTCGGGGTGCAAAATAATTCCACCTTGGTTTGTTTTGCGTCCATTACTCTGAAACTACTAAATCGGTTAGGGGATTGAAGTCAGTCGGCACAAAGATTTTAAGATTGTCCGAATAATTAGGCGCAAAAGCCCACTGCACATTGTTGCTATCGGGGCTTTCGAGGTTGCCGTGGTTTTTGTCCGAGACAAAGAACGAACGAATAGGGATGGGCAGCGCGTCACCCTTAGCATCACCTGCCAACGCTTCTACATGTCCGTACTGGTCAAATAGATATACACCAAGGTTGCCGTCTTCGCACTGCAACTCCTTGATAGCTTTAATAATCTCCTGCGGAACCTCGCGGAACACTCCCGTAAACGTTGACGGGTTACGCCCGATAATACGCTCAATACCACCCAACGTTTCGTTACCACCGCCAAAGGTTCGGGCTTCGCCTGCTTCTCCGCTCGGGGCTTCGATGTAGGGGGACACAACGACTTTCGTATCATCTTCAGCAGTGATGAGCTTAGTCCACGATGCCTTTTTCGTGATATCAGCAGTTGCTTTAACAAAGCCGTTTTTTACGCCAGTGCCGTTCGTCAATCGCACAAACGCGGCTTTCTGAATCTGACCAAATTTCTCGGGGCAAACTACCGTCTTAATAGAAGTGAGTGCCGCTTTTTTAGGACAAGAACACAACATAAATTAAAGTATTAAAGTGTTAAACAATCTACCAAAACGCACCCTTACATTTTGGCCGTCACAAAATTAGTTATAATAAGTTATACCTCCGCTATTTTCTTTGTATTTTCCGAAGTTTCCGTTCTCAATCTCTTTTTCATAGATACCCGTGAGCATATCCGCTGCATCATCGTGTTTATTCGCCCCGAAATTACGCAAAAATCTTGAAATGTGGTCGTAGAAAGTAGCAAAACGCGTTTCCCAACCAAAAGGAAAAACTATTTGCGCGTTCACGAAGGCAGCCTTTGAAACAATTCGGCTTTCCTTGTTGTTGGTCTGATGGAAGGGGTACGTTAAAGCCTTGACTTTCTTCCGCACAACCTTTTCAAATCCCGAACCTCCGTTATTACTTTCTATCCACGCTTTTTGCGTGCCGTTTCGGTTTATCATGTTTGGCACGGTTAGGGTCGTTACGTCTGTATTTGCTTGCGTAAACTCAATATCTGTAATAAGCGCGTAAACGATAGGCTCAAACCGCTGTTTCCGCTCGTTGTAGGCTTCGTGTGGACTTACGTATATATCGTATGTTGCCGCGCTTAGGTAGTCGTCGCCCTCATCAGCTACATCTACATAACAGCCCTTTCTTACTAATTTGCCGTACTCGCTTTGGTCTACATACGTCTTAAAGGTCGTGTAAAGCCTACCCTCCGCGCTTCTCGGATTGCCTTGTTGCAAGCATTCAAATTGCACAGGGTCTAATGCCCTCATCGCTTCGAGTCGTTTCCGAGAATGACGCTCCTCCCAAAGGGCTTCGCCTACCTCTCTCGGGTCTATATCATTTGGCGGTGTCGTCTTTAAGGCTTCGAAATTGATACGCAACCACTTTGAGTTGTCTATGTGTTTAAGGTCCTCCCAACTCGTAAAGTCAACAACTTCTTCACTCCGTTCTATTCTGCCTATTAAGTCGTCCTCGTGCCATCGCGTAAAAACAATCAGCTCTTGCGAATTGTTATGAAGACGCGTCTTTACTACGGTCGTGTACCACTTCCACGCGGCTTCTCTAACTATTGGTGAATTTGCCTCTTGGTAGTCCTTGTAAATGTCGTCCATTATCATGATGTCTACCGTTTTACTCGTCAGCGAACCACCGCGGCCAACCACACGCAAAGAACCTTTGTGCCCAACCATTTCAATGACGGTGGAATTTTTTAGTGATGTGTTTGCCATAGTCACCACGTTTGAGCTATTTAGAAATGTTTCGTGAAATATGTCTTGATACTCGGGCGCGTCTATAATTTTCTGTACATCGCGGTTGAAGTCTTGCGCAATAGTTGCGGCATAAGAACCAATACAAATCTTTAAGTCTGGGTCCAGCCCTAACATAAATGAAGGTAAAAGACGGCTTGAGCCCTCTGATTTCCCGTGCTGCGCTGGTATTTGCACAATCATCTTTTTTATAACTCCATGTGCAAAGAGGTCCAAAAGTGTATAATACACCTCATGGAATGGCGCAAAGTTCAAATCGCCTTTTACATACTTCGCGAAGTTTGTCAACCGCTTACGTGCTGCCGCTTGTACTATCTCATCGGGGTTTATTTTCATTTCGGTTTAAAATTTTCGCACTGCTTTTCGTTACGTATCTGCGCTCTCTTGGAGTAAGGACAGCGCACACAAATAAGCGTGCCGTCTAACGCTGTGTTCCAATGCTCGTTTATCGGGCTTCCGTGGGCGCACTCTCCGCACGTCCTTAAGCTATCTAACCATGCCGCCTTTTTTCTCGCCATTTTTTTCTTTTTCTTGTCGCTTCTTCTTATCGTTTTGCAAGATGTCGGCTATTTTAAATAGTTCCTCGTCGGGTATTGCTGATATGTCGAAGTCTGATTTTACGCTCGTTGTTACATTTCCGCTAATATTGCTTTCTCGCGTCATTTTGTTTTTCCAACGTTCGGGCGCAAGGTTTGTTAATGCAAAAACGAGCGCACCAACATCGGGCACAAAGTACTTCTGTTTCTGCTTTTGGCTCTTAATCCTTGGAGACCCATCTGCATCACTTACATACTCCGTTTCTTTCTCGGTGTACTCAAACCCCAATGCTCGCTTAAAGAGAGATTTTTCCAGCTCTTCAACTCGACTTCTCAGAAATTCCTCTTTTGCTTTTTTAACCTTTTCGGCAAAGTCCGCTTTGGTCTTTAGCCATGTGTAAAAAGCGTCATGACCTATGCCAGCCTTTTTGTGTGCCTCTCTCTGCGTGCTTCCGCTCCTTATATGCGCGCAAATCTCATTTACAACCTCATCGCAATATTTTACCATGTTCGCTTTGTTCTCCTAATATTTTTACAATTTCCTTTTCTCGCTCGCTTAGTTCGTAACGTTCTGCTGCCATGCGTTCTGCTGCCATGCGTTCTGCTGCCATGCGTTCACTCATTAACACACCGCCATCTACTAACACGAGCCTCAACCTCTGCATAATTTTTTGCTCCTCTTCACTGGCGTTAAACGCATAGTAATTTGCCACATTTTCGAAATCTATCCGTATAAATCTGTATGCAAATAGTTTCAATGTTTCTTTTTGTTCATTTGTTAGCGGTGAATCTTCAATCACTTTTATTTTGGCTTTGAACTTTTCAAGGTCTACACACTCTGATAGTTTTATATTCGGAATTTCTTCTGGTTGGTAATACGGTGTATCAAAGATTAATTCGCTGAGTCTTTCCGTCTCTTTCAACCGCCCCCCACAAGCATCATCTTCTGACGTATCATGAATTTCAACACCCCATTCTTCCAGCTCGTCGGCATTCCAATCACCCAAAAGCTCATCGTCCCACTCGCCATTGTTTACGTTATCTCGGATAATTATTTCTCGTTCTTTAGCTTCCGTTAATCCGCTCAGCAAAATAGTGGGAACTTCTTTAAATTTTAACTCCTTACAAGCCCTGTAACGCTGATTTCCTGCAATTATCACGAGTTCCCCTGTTCTATCCGATAGGATAATTGGGCGAGCCTCGAAGTATTCGGGATTTTCGCTGATTGATTTTTTCAACGTTTCCAACTGTTCTTTTGTAATCTTCCTTGGGTTATTGTCCAAAGGCTTGATGTCTGACAACTTTCTGTAAATTACTTCCATATTAGTTATTTTAATCCGTTTTCCGTTCTAAAACGGCTTTTTTGTCTTTGTGGTGTGTTACCCCACATTTCAACAAAATGCCTCATACCGCAAATTTACGGCTTTTTGTAAATACAACCAAAAGCACCCCACTTTAATAGGGTGCTTCTGTATTTTATTCTTTATTTATACTTAAGATGTCAGTTACTTTTATATGCTTCGGGCTTCTCCGTGAGGGCTGTCCGCTTTTTGTTGTATCGTACAAGAGTAAGTATATGTTGTTACTTCCGTCCAGAACTTTGCAGCCTCCATAAAAGCCGATGCTGTGTTTGTCGATGCCGTGTTCCTTATACGCGACTTTGATTGTGCCGTTTGCGTAGCTATCAAGCAAAAGCCGTGATACAGCAACTTTCTTTGCTTCATCCATAGCTATTTTGTACTTACCGGCTATCTTATCGTACTCAGATTGCACACGATTTAATTGCTTTTGCAAATCCGTTTCGCCAATGTCTTGCAAGTCGGCTGTGTAGTCAATGTACAATTCTTGTTCCATGCCCATAATACTGGGCAACTCTCGTATTTTGTCTATTACGGCTTGCTTGCCCTCTTCGGTGTCGCTTGTTCTGTCAAAGACGAGTTTTAACACGTTGTATGTAAATTCGCTGTCGTCTGCTGCTCTGCCATTGCTTAGTATGTCTTTGTATCGCTCCAAAGCGTTCCGCAACGAGTGTCGCAACCTGTCGCCACAATCGCGCGCCTGCTTAATCTTGCGCTTGTCGTCTTGTCCAAAGGCTTTGTGCAGCGTGCTTAAAATCACATCACAATCGCACGCGAACGAGTAAGCAACATCTAACGTGAGGTACGCTGCGCTCGTATAGAATGACGCTAAGCGCATCTTGATTTTTGTGTCTTCGGATTTTTCCGCTAAATTTGCATCGTTATTCATAATTTTATTTATTTACTAATTCTCGGTTCGTGTTGTGCCTACGCGCTTGCGTGGGCTTTTTTGTTTGTAAGAATTATTTGCCCTTACTTGTAGTGTTGATGCTCTCTTTTGTAATTTTTGTCTTTAAACCTATTCAGAATTTTGTCCGCTGCCACCTTGCGCAACTCCTCTTGCGTAAATCCTACTAAGTGCGCAATATGTGCAACCACTGCGTTAACATCGGATAACTCGTCTATAAGCATACGGTTGTAATCGTACTCTGTTAGCGCTTCATCGGTTAGCACCTTGCCCAATTCGTACACCTCCTCGTGGAGTTTAACAACGCGTTTTGCAAGGTCTGTTCCGTAACGCTCGCTCATTTCACTATAAGGTAAATCAGATGTCATATTTAACATATTTTGGGTACTCAATCACCATGCCTTTTGTGTAAAACAAATCAAACAAACCCAACTTGCAGTTAATTGGGAACTCTACAACGCTACGCGGATTTTTGAAGAACCACCCAAAGCCGCGTTTTATATTTTTTCGCTGCTCCTTAGGCACTCTTGTTTGCTCCCAATCCTCATCAGTAAAATCCCCGACTCGCTTAATGTCGTAAAGCTCAGCAAATCCCAATGTTGTTCCGCTCTCGTACCCTGCCATTTTCGGGAACTTATAGGAGCAAATCAGAACATCACCGCGGTACTTTGTTCGGTGGTTTCTTATCTCCACTGATTTTGCTCCGCTGATTAGGTCATTTGCAAAGGGCTGCTTAACTCCCAATGCTTTAAACCTGTCAAAGTTCCCTTTGTTGTTATATGTTATATTGCGTTTTTCTATTTGCATCGCTAAAAGGGTAAATTATCTGTTGGCTCAATCGGCTGTGCATCTTCTTCTTGCTTTTTGCTTTGCTGTTGCTTCGGGGTTAACATTACAAAAGTGTTGACCACGATGTCTACCTGCTGCCGTTGCTGTCCGTCTTTTTCCCATTTGACGAATCTTAGCTTGCCGTCTAAATAAATTCTATCGCCCTTTTTAAGGTATTGTTCGGCAATCTCCGCGTTTCTCCCACGCATCACGATATTATGAAACTCCGCGTGCTCCTTGTACTCGTTGCCATCTTTGTAACGCTCGTTTGTCGCAAGTGAAAAACGTGCCGCCTTACTGCCATCGCTGAATGTTTTAATTTTAGGGTCTCCGCAAAGGTGCCCCAGCAAAATTACTTTATTTACGCTCATTAGTTAAATAGTTTTACGCTCATTAGTTTAAGGCGAAGTGTAATATGTTAGCCAATAGGTTGATGTAGCTAATTATCGTAATCGCCACAAATGCCCAAAATACAATTTTATAGCCGTGCTTTGCTTTCATCATTTTTGCTGTTTAATCCACTTGTCAATATCATCGCGCAAAAAGTACACACGCTTGCCGTTTTCAAGCTTCTTAAACGGTATTTTCCCGTTTCTCGTCATTTTGTAGACGGTGTACTCTGTTATGTTAAGATAGCGTGCTACATCTGCAACCGTCATGACGTTTTTCGAGGCTGACGACGAAAGCAATTTTTGTAAGCTATCAAGCCGTTCGCCATTCTTCTGCATCTCCGCCCTAATCGCTTCAAGTATGCTTTTTATTTCTTCAATCATTATTATCTCTTTGTTTTGCGTGCGGTCTTCGGCTTCTTAATGTATAAATTTCTTTTTACACTCTCGCCAATCTTTCCGCACTCGTTAAACGTGTATTTAACTCCCTTGTAAACCACCGTAATCTTTGCATCATTGCAAGCAAACAACGTGCAATTATATTCGGGGTCTGTGGCATCAAATATGTTAGCATATAGCGGCGTGCCTTGTGGTAGGTCGCAAAATTCGTGAATCACGCTTTTAATTTCCTTTCGTGTAGGCATTGTATTCAGATTTTAGTATTTCAATCCTTTCAGCGTTCGCCTTATAAATCCTCATTTCCCCGCGGTTGCCATTTTCCCATTTAGCGTGCATCGCGTAAGATAGTATATTTACATTCCGTGGGTCGTGAGCAATTTCGGGGTACGCTCCACGCGCCAATATGTGGGATACATAGCAAGCGGAGTATGCCGTTAGCGGTCGTAAGGTTTCTTCGCATCGGTGTGGAAGATGCTCCCAGCACCACCTGTAAAAACGCTCATTTGCTTGCGGTATGTTACCGCGCCCTATCGCGCAATGACCGAACAGACGCTTTTGGATTTCAACGCGTAGAAATATGTCCATCCGAAAGAATTTATCAAACAGCAACGGCTCGTACCCATGCTTAACGCAGTAATCATACTCTGCCGTTGTTGTTATTAAATACGTTTCAAAATAATTCTTCGAGATGCTCGCCATTTTCGTTGCTTAGGAAATCGTATACAGCGTTTTCGATTTTGTCTAATACTGCCTCGTACGGTTGCTTGTCAATTTTCGGGCTTTTTATCACAAATTCACCATGTTCTCTGACTTCTGATAACTGCAACGAAATGCCATTGTTAGAAATTGATAAGCATTTAAGGCTAATTTCGCGGCCTTCGTGCAAGCAGTTAATATCATAGTTAAGAACTACACTCGCGAATTTTCGAACAAGTGAATCTAATGCCATAGACAACTCAGCGTTCGCACAAAAAGGCAAATCCAACTTATTTTTTACCGCCTCTTCTACTCCGTAACTCTCACGAATTATGTTAAATTCAATTTGCAGCCCAAATTTCGCCATCTTGAGTTTCTTTAATTCGAACTGCTTATCTTTTGATATTGCTTTCATACTATTCAATATTAGTGATATACGCTTCTGTTATTCAATAGGTTCAATTTTAATGCTAATTCTAAGTTTGTTGCACGTACATTCATTCGAAACATCCTTAATGTCTTCGTTCAGCCACATCCCGATGTTCTTAACGACTTCGCAATCATCGCCATTTTGTGAAACGCAAGCAATCTTTGTTTCAAAATTGGGGTCACTCAAAATAACGCCGTTGTCTATTATTTCGTATTCGTATTCAAAATTAAATTCATTTTCCATATTAACACATTCTTTTGTCTTTAAATTCAACTCCGCCAGTGCCATCGTTATAAAAGCACTTGTCATATTTCACTTTTTAGGGCTTCTTCCGTGTTTCGACAAATTCAAGGTCTTTGCAATTTTCCTCGAATACATCGCCCTCGTTGCCATCAAAATCCAAATAGACCGTGCCGTCTTCGTAGATGCCTACAACTTTCATAGGGTATTTTGTGCGCTTGTTGCAAACAATGTCGCCAATTCTTAGGTCTGTTATTTTCATATTATTCGTTATCTTCGTCAATGATTACAAAGTCTTTCGCTCTCATGCCAAGCCTTTCGGCAATTTCCGCCTTTGTAAGTGATTGTTTTTGCGCTCTTTTCCACAATAACCCACCATTCGTAAGTAGACTACCAAAAGCGCGACCTCTTATTGCAATTACTTTAGATACTTCAATATATTCAAACGGCACCCACGAACCACTCGTGTATATTAGCGCGAGTTTCTCCTTTTTTGTGGAACCGATTTCGCGTATCGGGAATATGACACCCACCTTCCCATACTCAAGTTCTAAAATATAGCCAGGCTTTATTTTGATACCGAAAAGTGTATTTTTGTTTGTATCGCATCTTTCGGGCTTGTCTGTTGTCCCCATCAAATGCTCGTTACCTTCGTAGGGAATGCACTCCATCCAAATAGAGTTATTACATCGGAATGGGAATGGAGCAGAGCCATTTTTGTACAAAAATACATCTATACGCCAATACGAATCTTTATTATCTCGGCATAATACTATATCGTTTCGTTTGAAGTATTCTACTGGGTATCCGTAATTATTACTTGCTTCATCTTGCTTTCCACTTTCTTCTTTCTGGCACTCTTCTTGAGGGCTGTCAGTTGTGCCAAGCAAATGTTCGTTGCCTTCGTATGGTATACATTGTTTCCATGTTGACATAAGACACACATAGTTTATTTCAAAATACAAGGGTTCTTCCTGTTTTTCAAAAAAATCTATTTGCCACACATCATTATCATCATCGCGTACACGCACTTTGTCAAAAGGCTTTAATTCAAATTCATTTTCCATTTTCAGAATTTTTAAAATTTTCAATTAAATAGTTTATCTTTCTGCAAAGTTCAAGCGCATCGTCTGCGTATTTAAATATAACTCCCTGCTCGAACGCTCTTTGCAGAACTTTGTCATTGTTCGCCCATTCTATCTTAGTAGAGGTAAAGCGAAAATCTTTTGTAACTTTTAGCGAAAATACAATTTCATCGTCTTTTGGTTTCCACATAGTTTTTTTGTTTGTGCAGCCCTCACGGATATTGCAAGGGCTGCAATATTTACAACAATAGCTTTTTATAATCCTCCTCAAACAATTTGCCAAAACGCGCGGCACTTTCAGCCGTTTTAAAGCACATTTCAGCCGGGTATTTAATAGCGGCTTTCAACGCTTGCGAAACGCATATCAGTTTGAAATCACCTCCAAACGCTTCGGAACAAGGGATAAACATTTCTACTCCGCTCTCGTAAGAAGGTTTAAAGTTGTCTATCTTGTCCCATGCTTTTGCAAGAGTCATCAACTTATTAAACGCAAGTAAAGCGTTTAGGCTGCTTGCGTCTGCCTCATTGCAAAGGGCTTGCAATTTCGTTCGCGACACAGTTACACCGCCATTGCCCGAAAGTAAGTAACATGTCTTTTCGCTTGTCCCTAATACCTCTTTTGCCTCTCGGACCGTTAGAGGAAATTCTACATACTCGATACCGAAAGCAAATACCGATACATCGGGGTTTTCATTCATACGCAAGACAACGACACATTGCGCGTCTTTTTTATTGTCATAAACTCCAATTTCTTGGCCTTTATAGTATAATTTTACTCGTTTCATTCGAATGATATTTTAATTTTCGTACCACTTACCAAACAAGGCTTTCCTGTTACCATTTCGGGTGTAAGCCCTAACGCTTCAAGGTCACCCTCTTTTAGCACTCCGATAACTGAACTATCAATATAATCCTCAAAAATTTCTGAGTATTTTGGCATATTTGCATAGAGCCAAATAACTCCGTCGGGTCGCTTTCTATAAGCGTAAACGTCAATAAGATAACTACTTAATTCCATGTTTTTGTTTTATTTGTTCAACGCTGCAAAAGTAGCAAATATTTTTATTGTAGCAAATTATTTGATACTTTTTTGCTTGTTTGTTGTTGTTTTTTTACTTCAACGTTCGTGGGTCCTCTATGTAGATGCCAAAATCTTCTGCCGCAAATTGTTTGATAGTTTCAATATGTTCGCAGAGTTCTTCGTGCGTCACCTCTGTAATTTTTCTTATTCGCGTACTTACACTCCCATCTTTATCAAACTCCTCTGCTATCATGATTGGAGAAAACGTGCGAAGCATATACTCTACATCTTCTTGAGTTTTCCGTGTCCCGCGCTCCCACAACGCTTGTACAAATGTTGGTACTACAACCTTGTAGTAATACGCTTTTAGATTTGCGCTTGGTTCATCGCCCAACACTTCAAACTTTATAACAACCTTTTCACACTTATGCTGTCTAAAAAAGTCGTTCATTTCTTGCTTGTAACACTTTAGGCGCCCATCGTTATCAATCGCACCAACTGTTTGATATTTCTGTTTCATGATTTTATCGATTTTCAATGTAATACTTTGCGCTCGTTTCAGTTATCAGAGTTACGTATTTGGCAATAACTTCGGAATTTCTTACAGCCAACGCTTTCTGCTCTTCGCTGAATGCCGCAAAAGCAGCCGCAAACGTCTTAACGTTCGTTTTTGTCTTGCTTTCGATATACTCAACAACTTCTGCTGCCATCTTATTGCGGATATCTTTAGCCAATGAAACTTGTTTTTCAGTGCCTTGCAATTCGGGCATATCTTCAATTTTTGATACTTCTGCTACCTTTTCGGCTTTTTTATCTGCCTTGTAGCATTCTGAGCATTTGCCATGCTCTTGATAGTAAGCAATCTTGCGTTCTCTTTCAGCGTGTGAGCCGTAGAGGTTAATTACTTCTTCGTGACCGCAAGCGAATTTAACTGTGTACTTTGCCATAATTGTAGGTTTTTGTTTGTTTTGTTGTTTTGTTTTATTTTTGATAGTGCAAAGGTAGTACTTTATTTTGTTCCAATCAAATTTTTGTGTGCTTTTTTGTTGTTTTTCTGTAATTATTTTCGCTTTCATCGCGTTTTGTAATCTCCCACCTTGCAAACACAACTTTATTTTATTCCCAATCTTAGCTCAGTACGCAACGACCGCGAAAGTTTGTCTATATACAAAACAAGCCTTCGGACCATAATAAACAAAGATATTCTTCTTCCTTCGTTATTTTGGCTCTAACGGCTTATTTTGCACTTACCTTTATAGTTTACCATTTAGCGCGAGAAACGCCCTCAAACGCGCTTAAATCGGCTCTAAATAGCATTCCGAACTTCTCCTTAGGCATTTTTGAGCGAAAATACTGCAAATTGCGTTCGGCTGCCATCATGCCGAAGTGCATTATTAGCGTTGCATCAGCCGACCACAATGTTTGCTTTGTTTGTGGATACAAACTTTGCGCTATCTCCTTAAAGTGTCTTTTGCGTGTTGCCTTTTCCATGCCCTTTATCCTCACGCTTAAAAAACTCTGCCATTTCATCGGGTGTGCTGTGACGTATGCAAGCCCAGAAAGGTCTAACGCGGTTTTCAGCGCTTCAAAGTTCGCCACCATTTTCTGCACGCGGTACAGCTTGCCGAAATTAACCGCGCCATCTGCCACGGCTACATCATCGGGGCGCACTCCTACCTTTTCAATAACCACCAAAGTACTGCCAACGTGCAAGGCTTTCAAGAGGTCCGCAAACTCTAACGTGGTTTTCGGCATTTTATGTAAAAAAATTTCCCCGCCCCTATTTATAGCAATTCCTCCATTGGCTCCCGGGTCTATGCCAACATAGGTCTTTATACATCCAATTTTTTTAAAATTCATAGCGTACTATATTTGTTATTATTACTCCGTTTCCAACCATACGCGCGAACGCTCGTTTTACTTCTGCTTTCCGCGCCTCTATTGTAGCCAAGTGGGCTATCCTGTCACTTTTTGCGCCCTCCTTGCGTACGTTATATGCATCGAACCTATTTACAAGCCCCCTGTAATAACGGCTCATGTATATGCCGAAAGCCTTTTGTTTGTCCGCATCAGTCTCAACGACTTTATCTGCGTAGCCCAACTTGCGTGCAAGGCTGTAATAAAACATATCGTCTGCGCCATCGAATATTATTTTGCCGTGGTACTTGTAATACAAAAAAGCATTGATAAATTTTGCCCGAATGTAGTTTCGCCCTTTCTTTTCTCGCTCCTCGGTTGGCTCCTGTAGCTCATCCACTTTGACCTCGTAAGCATTAGCCAATGCGTCACGCTGCCGTTGTACGTAAGCATTGAGGACAGTATTAACATACATCGGGCTAAATTGTTGATAGTGGTTTTTGTCTACCTCTCCATTACGCTGTGGAAGGTATTTATCAAGCTTCCCGACGACGAACAACTCAAAAGCAAGACTTATATCCGTCATGCTTAGCTGCTGGTAATACGCTTTAAGCATCGTGTATATTCGAGACAACGTCTGCTGCCATAGTTCCTTGTCTGTAATCTTATAGCCAACATCAGCAGCAACAAGTCTAAATACACTTGCAATAGCATTTATCAGCTCTTCGTCATTCATTTCGCTAATTAGCTTTTTTGCCGACGCTGCTAAAATCCTCCTATCAGCTACACAAAGAGCGCCTAATATTTCTTTACGCTGCACCATATTTCTACGCACGTCTACGGCTTTTTGCGTTGTTACAACTGATACAGCAGTATTTCCTTTTGTCATTATATCGTAGCTCATAGGTCTAATGTTAAGTAGTCTTCTGGTTTGACTTTGATTTGCTCTTTAAATAGTTCCGCACTTATAGTGTGCAGTTTACCCTTTTCCTTGTCTGATTTTATAAAGTTTCTAATCGTGGCAATCCATCCTCGCTTTGTCCTCTTTTTGTTTGCGCTGTCGCTCCAGTCTGCAACAGCATGGTAATAATACACTAAGTTTATATCGGCATACTCTTCGGCATTAAACAGAGCGTTAAGCTCGTCATAAGTGCCTTTATCTATTTCAGCAAAAAAACTTCGAAACAACCTTTTTGCGCCCTCGCCTTTCAGCTCTTTAGTCTCAATAATTTCAGACTCCACAACCTCTCCATTTTGTTGAGAGTGTTGCGAAAATTCTTTTTCGCGACTTCTATATATTATATTATTATTTATATTATTCTTATATATATTATTTGTAGGAAAATTTTCCTCGTTTTTTGAGAAATTTTTCCCGATTTCTGAGGATTTTTCTGCCGTTTGTGGAAAATTTTCCTCGTTTTGGATTTTTTTCTCGCTTTTTGGTGCTTCCTTTTTTGGCTCTCCGCTGGATAAATACCACCCCTTTCCGAGGTCTGTTATTGCTATGTATTCAGCCTTGCCAATCTTGATAATCTCAATAAGCCCTTTTGCCTCTAACTTCTTGTAAAGTTTCTGAAACGTATTCGGCTTGTCGCTTATAAGTGGCAACTCTGCCGCCGCCTTGTTGCGGCTGCCGAAATAGTATGTTTTATTGCCTATTAAGATGCTTTCTGCCCATGACGGCAACTCGTACAGCCATGCAAAAACAATCGATTCAGACGTATTTAAGCCGTGTTCTACGGAGAATTTCTGATTTATGTTAATATAGTACTTCATATTACTTTAATTTTTCTTCGTTAAACTTGTATTCTTTTCTATTTCTATATTTTCTTCCTGTTGCTTTCTTTTGCAGGAGAAACCCTCCTCTTTTCAATATTCGAAAGATTTGATTTACACGGGCTGATGAAATGCCAAGCATTTTAGCTATTTCATCCTGTTGCATCGTAAGCCAACCGTCGCCTTTCTGCAATGCATCTACGAGCAACGACACCAATACTAATGTCGTACCTGAAAAACCAAACTTCTCTACGAAGTCAATGCGCAATATAAATCCTTTTTCCATAGGCTGTTGTTTTATTTTTTTGTGATACTGCAAAAGTAGTAATTTTTCATAATATAACAAAGGATTTGCGAATATTTTTTCAAAAAAAAATGCGCTGCCCCACTCTCATGGGACAACGCTACTACATTAAGCATAAATCGATTGCAAAGATACGTATTATTTTTTAATTTCAGCCAACAACAAACAAAAAAAACGCGCAGTCCTTTGGGCTGTGCGCCAAGCTAAAACAAAAACACTACTTCTTTGTTACACGCTGCGAAGATAGTAATATTTCCTTTTCAATTCAAATTTTAATACAAAAAACCGCCCTATCATCACTGAAAAGGCGGCTAACAATCAACCATGAAATAACCAAATCTCCGTAGGCATTACGGAATATAAATTACGCTTATCAAAAAACCGCGTTATCATCACGACAATGCGGCTCAGTTAGTGTAATTCAAAAAAAGCAAAACTTAAAAATCGAATATCCATTGATGAATTGTGCAAATATAATAATATACCGCGTAATAACAAAAAAATATGCCGCGTTATCATCACGACAATGCGGCATAGGTTAAGAATTCAGATATATGGATGAAACTATTTTCTTACAAATCACGTATGCAAATGTACTATTTATTTTCTAATTTGATAGGCTGAAACGCTTCTTTAATCTTTTTTAAATTCTCCTCTCTCTCGTTAGGAACAATAGTTACAACTGGATAACGGCTGTTTGTGCCGGGCTTTTGAGATTTTGCGAACTGCACGCTTAAATCAAATATAACTCCTCGGACCTTTCCTCGCTGTTCCAGCATTGCGTCAAATGTATCTCTTATGTTTGGGATTGTTGATGCCGCGCCCTTTGTGGTAAACTGCCATACTCCACCAACTCCGCGAACAAAAGGGATGATAAAAGTAATTGTTAGTACGATGTCCCAATTATCGCCATCTTGTCTGCCGTGCCTCCTCGGGTAACGCTGCTGTATGGATTGCATCAAGTTAGGATAATCAGAGGCAAGCAACGTTACGTACTTTGTGCCGTCCCATACGTTAAAAGTTTCGCCATCACCGCTAGCAATTAACGCTCCTTTGTCATCGCGGTACTCGTAACGCTCACTGCATACATTTTCGGGACTATCGTCGGGAAAAACGATTTGAATTGTTTGAGGCTTATCTCCGTAGGCTTCGTTGAATAATGCTGCATACTTTCCACTTGCTACAAAGTAATCCACGCTTTTCGGATATTCTGTTCCGTTTCTACTTTTTTCCTTGATGCCAACCTTAATTTTCCCAATAACAGGTAAAACGACACGGCTAACTTCTTGTGTTCTTTTGATTCTTCCTTTCATGATGCTTTTATTTTGGCTTGATTTTACGTTTGAGGCACGTTATCCGACTAAGTGGACAACTATTCCTTTATTTTTGTAGGTTCGCTTAAATGCGCTTATTTTGGCTTTTCCGCTGTTCGCGGAGAAACTTGTTTACAAAGTAAATCTGTCCTTTGCCTGTCACCTTAGTTGTAGTAGTAACAATCGTTTCACCGCTCGGCTTCTGAATGACGGTCTTCTTAATTTCAAAAAGCTTCAAATCAAGCGCTTTTTGCGTGGGCTGGTTGTACATTTCGCCCTTTTTGCATAAGTAGCCCTTTTCGCGGAGTACTTCGAAAAGCCTATTTTGCCCAATCTCCACTCCATTTTGTCGGATAATCTTTGCAAGCTCTCCAACCAATATAGAGTGCTTAGACGTTTCAACTGCTTTGGCAAACGTTGCTCCAGGCTTTAGCTGTTCATTTTCACACTGCAATTCAAAATTCTTTGTTTCGGCTTGCTGTAAGGCTGCATCACGTTTTGCAAGTGTTTCGTGAGCAACTTCTAACGCTCGCGCCATCAGCTGTTCGGGCGTTTCGTCAGCCTTAGCAACCATGTAGCCACCCGATTTGCGAATGCTCGGCAAGACTTCACCGCAAACCCAGTCTTGGAACTGTTCTGCAACCTCCTTTCGGCTTTGGAAAATGCACTTGTAAAGATTTGGTTCTGTGATAAAATTCATTGAAATGACCTGTTCAGCGGGTTCTCCATTTGCCTTAGTACCTGTAGTCACCCCTACCTCATTAGTAATGACCCCCTCTTTGCGTAAGGTCTTTTTTGCTTGGCTTGGGTTCCCCAATCCTAAAATCTTGCACAAATCCGAAAGGCAAAATAAAGGTTCGCCTTTTTCGGTTACTGCTGTACGGATTTGCCCAAACTGAGCATTTTCAAAGATTTTGATTTCTTCCATTTTTGTATATTTTATAAGATTATAGGCAACAAAAAAGCGGTGCCGCCTGTCCCGCTGCTTAGCCTACTACAAACAAAAGGCTGGATTTCCATTACAGATTTCCACGGGGGTACGACACCGCTAATATATTAGCAAATTACAATCTAATAAGTCCTCATTTGTAGTTTCTTAAGCACCGCAAAGGTACCAATAATTTATTAAACCACAAACTTATTCGATAATTATTTTTGCTTTGTCTTGCTCGTTACAAGGTCACTCAACGTGATGCGCGTGATGTTGTTTTCAAAATCCGTTTCATCGTTCAAAGTTACGATTCCCGAAACGGCTGTAAATTCGTCTTTCTCGCCCTCGTCTAATCGGCTGAGCGCAAGTATGTAAGGGATTTTCGCCAACGACTTTGCCTTTGTTTGGTCTTTAAAATTGTACGTTGGCTTCTTGCGCCACTCCTTCGGCGAAAAATTCGCGATGCGCTCGATTTGCAAGTCTTGAAAATTAACATTCCACATTTCTCGGTACAGCCCGAGCTGGATTTCGTGGTCTTCGTAAAATCCCTTGCGACCGCTTTTAAAATCTATGATTGTTGCAACTCTTTCTTCTCCGCCTATCTTCTTCAACATCGTGCAAGGCAAATCAATCATACCTGCGTAGCCTGTCGGGTGTACAAGAGCAACCTCTATCGCAATAGGCTGCACCTTGTAATCTATCACAAATTGAGCAAATGATAATATATCTTTTTTTAATTCGTCAGCATAGTGGATAAAACTATCGGGCAATTTGTTGTCCTCCATGTAGTCACGTAGATAACCTTTTAACTTGTCTAAGTCATACGTTTTCTCGATAAGTAGCCGTTCAAATTGCGCGTGCATAAATGTTCCGTATGCTGCGCGCTCTTCCATGTATGCCGCTGCTTTCTCCGAACCTAAATCCGCTTTCCACTTTTCCAAGAAAGGCGAAGTTGGGACAGTGTTACGAATGATAGTTGTAACAGACGGGTAAAAGGTTGGCTTTCCGTTCTCAATCGTATAATAATACCGCTTATCCTTGCTATTAAGCTGGAATACTCTGTAAGATGGCTCCCGTAGCGCGTCTTTGTCAAAAAATAACGCTCTCATTTCCTCGGCTGTGATGCCTTGCGCAATTTCAAACGCGCCCTCTGCTTGCTTAAATACTTCGTTCTTTGCTTCCATGTTGTTAAAAAATGTAGTAGTAAAGTACGGCTACAACTTCTAAAATCGCGAATGAAATAAAACCATATCGCACCGCCTTGTCTTGAAAATCCTCTGTAAATACGTAGTCTGCTAATTTGTTGAACTTCTCTTTCATAATGTGTATTTTTTTACGCTTGTTATTGTTGTTTCTGTTGTTAATTCGTATTCCTCCAATCCGAACAAAAAATTGAGGGAGCAGCCGCAATACTTGCATATTTCGATGCACTGCTGAGGCTCTACTCGCAACGTGCGCCCCGTAATCATGTTCTTCAAGTTAGTGTTTCGCAAGTTTGGGTTTGCTTCGGGAAAAAGCCTTTCGGCTAATCCCACCTTTGAAACGTTCTTTCCCGAAAGTCGGGCAAGTTCTAAGGCTTCTTCGATTTTAATCTTCATATCTTTCAGTAATGATTTCGCCACATACCGGGCACTCTTTTGTTACAAACACGTTGGTGTGTTCATTGGGGGTTATTCCGTTGCTTTCAATCAAATCGTAATCCATTGCGACTTCCTCCATCTTAGCACCACAGCATGAACAATCGCCATCGCCAAAAATTGTAAGGTTGCAGTAAGCTTCGAAAATCGCGGTAGTGAGGTTTTCAACGTTTATCGCGCTTACAACATCAACGACTTTTAAGTCGCAAAAGTCATAGATTTCGCAAATCTTTTTGCCGTAGTTCTCTGGGTCATCTTCAACGATGCGCCCAAGCCGTTTCAGCACCTTTTCTTCGGCTTCTGAGATGCTGAGTTCGATACACTTTGCAAAGTTGTCTAACGATGAGTCGTGTTTTATTTTCATTTTGCTTGTGTGTTAAAGAGTTGTTCGATTTCCTTGTTTGCAAATTCTAAATCTTCTGTAAGCCCATGCAACTTGCAAAAAGCTACAATTCCGCTAAGGTTCATATCCGCGTAGAAGAGTTGGTTTGTTTCGCTGAATACTATTGCAAAATATTGATATATCTTATCAAAGTATTCTTGCCTTGTTTCTAATCTGTATTTCATGTTGTTTTTGTTTTAACTTGTTTCTTAATTACGATGCAAAGATACTACTTATTTTTTTATCTTCCAAATTTTTGTAATACTTTTTTTTGTCGAATGTGTATTTTTTTTGTGCGCCCGACTTTTACATCGGGCTGCACACCTCTTTAGAACTTGATAATAACGTCATACGCGTAATCTTCTGCCAAATCTTCTAATGCTTCGTGAAAGCGTTGCATCGTTGCAGGGTTAAGGTATTTTGAATGCGTAAGTACTAATAGGCAATTACCACCGTTTATTGTCGCGTAGTCTGAGTAAGAGGCGGTTTCAACAACTTCAATTTTGCCGTTGTCAAGATTTAAGAACGCTTTGCCGTACTTGTAGCCCTTTAGTTCGCTAACGGCTTTCTTAATACCGTTAACCTTAACTATCGGCTTAAGCTCCCATCGGTCAACATTGTATATCTTTTTTTCTTCGTGCACATACTTATCAAGCAATAAGTCTGCATAAAAGCAAAGTGCCGTTTCGTAATTGTAGATTTCTTCGCAAGCCGTATCCGAGAATGCAAGCTCACCATCTACGTACAGAAAGTATGTTTCGCCGTTGAGAGCTTTTACAACTTCTACGTTCTTACCTGTTGCCTTTACGATTTTGTTAAATTCTTTCTTATTCATGATTGTTGTTGTTAGATTGTTATTTGTTATTATTGATAGTGCAAAGATAGTACTTTTATTTTAATGCACCAAATATTTGTGCAAAAACTTTTCATTTATTTTATAGGGTATGTAGCGAAAAATCTTTTTCGCGTACTCTTTATATATTATATATATTATCTATTATTATATATATTATTTGTCGGAAATTTTTTCAGAGTTTTTTTGCAAAAAAATCCGAGTTTTGTAGAAATTTCCTCCGTTTGCTGGAAATAAATCCACGTTTTAGAAATTTGAAACAAAATAAATGTACTACATCATGTAATAATTGTTTTGCGTCAGCTTATACACGGTACTTGCAAGCATATATAGCATACACGTATTTACCATACTTGCCACTTTGTAGCCTATATTCCGCACAAAGCCATTTATTTGCCGTTTTAGCGCGTTTTATTTGCCATGTGTGGAAATTACCACTTAGGCGGTGATGTGCCGTTAAATCGAAAATAAGAAATAAATAACTTTAGTGTACAAAAAAAGCCACTCCTCTGAGTGGCGGCTCTGCTGTGTATTATAAAAGTAATATGAAAGGATGTGCTAACAAAAGAGAGTGAGCAACTTAATGCCCACTCACGAAAATCTATTCCCAATTCTTATCACCCGATGCCGTTATGGGGTTAAACATCGCTGCAAAAGTAACGCTATTTTTTTATTCGAACAAATTCAAAGCCTATTATTTTTGTATTAGGGTTTTTTGACGTCACTTTTACGTTACGTTCTTTTACAGCATTTGTTCGCCAAAGAAAGCCGAGAAAACGCTTGTATTTAACCTCTTCGGCTATGATAATACTATCGCGCGAAGTCACAGAACCGCTATACGCTCCGCTGTTGTACACGCACAAATCGAAATCGAGCCACTTCGAGCGGCTTTTTACGCACCGCGCTGTATCTGCCGTTGTGGTATTGGTAAGCGTATCTAAGTGCAGGTAGACTGTATCAACCACGCGCCCTCCTATCCGGGTAATAGTTTGCAACTGCATTTTATTTACGGACGCTAAGCCGTTAGCTTTAATCCGTAAATCCTTAATCGTTTTAAGGTCATTTTCGTGCGTTTTCTCGTACTCTCTTAGTGTGAGTGATAGTACGCCCATCTCAACCGCGTTGAGGCTGTCTGCGGCTTTAAAAAGCGTTAGTTCCCCGAGCAATACTTGCTGGTTGCGCTCTAGCTCTTGTATATGCCTCTTGTGCTCTTGCTCCTTGGCAAAAAGCATCGTTGCGAATGTAAGTACGCAACAGACAGCGTACATTATAAATCTGCTCATGCTATTGTAATGTTTGATTTCGTTTTAATTAACTCCTTAACATCCGCCCAGAGATTATCGTTGTTTATATTGTTGCGTACTTCCGAATGCAGCATAATTGTAAAGGGTTTCGCACCGCTATTTTTAACGACATACTCAATGGTTTCGCGCGACAGCATCGGGCAATCAGATAAATCAATATTAGAGTTTAATCCCTTAATTTTAAAGGTGTTAAGAACTTTGCAACCTTTAAAAGCCAAAGAAAGCGGAGTTCCCTCGTCAACGCTCATAACCCCTGCAACTTGTTCCAATCTTTCACAACCAGAAAAAGCAAGGTTAATATCGTTAACTTTTAATTCTTCCGTTGCTAAATCTACGATAATAAGGTTTTTTGCGTTGGCAAAGGCTGCGTGCAAATTAAACTCGCTAAAGCCCTCGTACAATGGTGCAACGTGAACCATCTTCGCAATAGTGTTTGACCACATCGCGGTGTAATCGCCACTCGTAGAAACCTTGTTAAACTCCGCGTTTACAATCATCATTTCAGAGGGCGAAAGTCGGAATTCAGTTGCGCCAAACAAAATCATGAACTTGTTGTTTACCTTGTCGTAAGTCGCCCCGAATACGTCTTTATATGTTTGGATATCTGCATTTGTTACTTCGGGGATAGCTGCTGTTGTATCCTCGTGGTAAAAGTAGGAGTTTCCGCTGATTTTTGATAAATACAAACCGCACTCGCCATCGTTTACCTCAACGCGCCCAGAAATGCTGTTTTCGTCAAATTCAAGGTACGGAAACCCGAGCAAAGCCGAGCCGTCATGAATGAATACACGCGACCGCTCGCGCTCCTCGTTAGCATAGTCTATATAACTGCTTATCTGCGTTTGTGGCGTTGTGATTTCGTAAGTTGTTCGCGTGCCCTCTACCTTGCCTTGCTTGTCTATGTTTACAACGATTGGCGCAACTCCCGTAACTGGTTCCGCAAAAAGCCTTTCTACCATCGCAATTAAAAGCGGTGAAATCTTCATCGCGCCCTCGTTCCCCTGCTGCGTGATATATCGCTCAATATAATCGAGCATCTCTTGTTCATTCTTCATTTTTTATATTTCTTGTTCAAAACGAGACTCTCCCTCTTTTTGGCTTAGATATAATATCGTTAGTTTTTTTAAAGCGGAAACACAGTAGAATGTATCTGGAGTGCCTAGAACATCGTTTGATTTAATCCATACATATAGCATACAACTACCTCCTTGATATTGCACTACAACTGATGGAAAAACCGTTTGTTCGCCTTTTATCTTGTTTAAGAATTCATCTATTTCGCCCTGCGTATTTGCAAGCGACCATACCATGTAACCGGTACTTACTTCCGGGTTTCTTATCTCGCCTAATTTAGCGACAAACTGCATATTTTTACCCCCCCCATTTGCACCGCTTTGAGCAAGTTTTTCGATGGCTTCTGTATTTTTAAATACTTTTTCAACTAATTTGTCGAGCAGCGGCGCCACCGCTGCTGCTGCGTAGCTTCCTTGTTGTTTGATGCACTTACTAATGTAGCTCAAAAAATCTTTTTTACTGTCCATTGTTGTAATATCGTTTAATTGCGTTAAAATGTAATGTTGCTATTGCTTCTCGCCCCTCGTCTGACAAAAGAAAACGACAATCGCGCTCTGTATCCATGAAAAGGTTTTCAGACAACACAGCTGGGCACTTTGTGTGTTTCAAAATGTAGAAATTGCTTTCTTTGTCTGCATCGCCATCGCTTAGGTCTTTGCGTACCTTAAAGCATTTAAGCGTCTTTTCTGCCTCCTCGTACAGCATTTCGGCAAATTTATCCGCCTTGCTGTTGCCGTGGTACGTGTATGCTTCAAATCCAGTGCCGCCTCCTGCATTTGCGTGGATGCTAATAAGCAAGCAATCGCCATGTTTGTTCACATACTCGTTCGCTCGCCTTCGTCTTTCGCAAAGCGACACGTCGTTAATTTCTGGAACTAATACGAAATAAGGGATGCCTACCGCGTTGAGCTTCCGCGCAATGCGTTTTACAATATCTCGGTTAAATTCGTACTCAAATAGCTGTTTGCCATCAGCCCATTTCGGGGAACGCTTGCCGCACGTTTCTGAGCCGTGGCCATTGTCTAAAATTATTACCATATTTTTACATAATTAGTTTCCGCAAATATACGAAAAAAGCACCCGATAAGGGGTGCTTAATCCAAAATCTAACTAAACAAATCAATCTATGTATGACAATCACGCTGCAAATGTAACAAAAAAACCGTTCAGCACAAAGGACCGAACGGGAAAACTCATGAAAGAAAAAAAATTACTATACCCAATGCAAAGGTACAAAAAAAGACGCACTCGCAAAAGTGCGCCTCATGGAATATTACAAAAGAACGTTAGCGACTGCAAATTTAATAAATTATTCGGACTTATCGCTCTCCGCTTTGCGTTTTCGCTCCGCCTCAATGCGTTCGACTATCGGCTTGATATGTGAGGGCAAAGCTCGCTTAAACTCAAATCTTACAGCA
>ENA-OYZM01000065-OYZM01000065.1-human-gut-metagenome-genome-assembly--contig:-NODE-65-length-45853-cov-6.748919_pt1 | contig 45853 bp, 39 predicted proteins | sample MGYA00243291_ERZ653477 | MGnify/ENA primary metagenome ERZ653477 (study PRJEB26926, sample SAMN06165024) | human gut metagenome | biome: ENVO:00009003; feature: ENVO:2100002; material: ENVO:00002003... | reverse complement strand
AGATAGAACTGGCGGAGAGCGTAGGCATACGCCCCGTTTCACTCGGAAACAGAATATTACGCTGCGAGACAGCTTCGGGTTTTGCTCTCGCGTGCGCAGCTTTCGCATTTGAGCTTTAAGCCTTCCGTGCGGCGAACGGAGGCAAAAAAACATTAAAATTTTATGAAATTTTGCCTCGCGAGCCTTCAAAAACAACGTTTTTTTGAAAAATTTTGCAAAAATTCCCATTTTTTAGCATTTTGGGTATTGAATTATTCATTTGTTCGATATATAATGTCTTTATCTTAAAAAATAACCTTACAAAAAGGAGATTGTTATGAGAAAAGCATTTATTTGTCCCACAAAGTATGTGCAAGGCGAAAACGAATTGTTGAACCTTGGTTATTTTGTAAAAACCTTCGGTAAGAAAGCACTTCTTATCGCAGACCCGTTTGCGCTCAACCTCGTCAAAGAGAAACTCGAAGCAACCCAAAAGAAATACGGCGTTGAATTCGTTTCCTGCGACATTTTCAAGGGCGAATGCTCTCGCACGGTTGTAAAAGCATTGCAAGAGTTTGCAAAAGCAAACAAGTGCGCATGCACCATCGGTCTCGGCGGCGGCAAAGCAATCGACACATCGAAGTGCGTTGCGGCAGGCAATCCTCTCATCATCTGCCCCACCATCGCGGCAACCGACGCACCTACGTCCCACTCCGCAGTTCTTTACACCGACGATCACGAATTTGACGATTATGCATACTTCCGTCAAAGCCCGTCCGTCGTCCTCATCGACCTCAACGTCATTGCAAACGCACCTTCTCGCTTCCTCGTGAGCGGCATGGGCGACGCACTCTCCACTTATTTCGAGGCAAGAGCAAACGTCAACAGCGTTTCCAACGTCAACGCAGGTCTTCCCTGCGGAGCAGACCGCAAGAAAGGCACTCTCCTCGGCTACGGCACGTACACCGCTGCGGCACTTGCAGAGCTTTGCTATCACAACCTCATCAGCGACGGTGCAAAAGCGAAAACCGCTTGCGACTGCAACGTAGTAACTCCCGCTTTCGAAAAAATCGTTGAAACCAACATCCTTCTCTCCGGTCTCGGATTCGAATCCGGCGGTCTTGCAGCTGCACACGCAATCCACGACGGTTTGACCGCAGTCCACGACATCCACGCATGCTGCATGCACGGCGAAATCGTCGCATTCGGTACAATCTGCCAACTCGTGCTTGAAAACAGCCCCGAAGAAGAGCTCTACGAAGTGCTCAACTTCTGCGACGAAGTCGGTCTCCCCGTCTGCTTGCACGACCTTATGACAAATCCGCGCACCGGCGAAGTCATCAGAGAAGAACTCACCGAAGAAGAATACAAGATCGTCGCCGCAAAGACTTGCATCCCCGACGAGAGCATCCACAACATGCCCTTCCCCGTAACCGAAGACATGGTTATTGCCGCAATCAAAGCAGCGGACAAGATCGGTCACGATTTCAGATACGGCTGCGACTGCGAATGCTGCCACTAATTTAACGAATAACCGACACTCCCTTGCTCGCCAAGGGAGTGTCTTATAAAAATCCGCACGAAATCGCGTTTGCCGACTTGTTTTGCGGATAACAAGGAGAATATTATGAAGAAAATTATGAACACCGCTCAAAGTTTCGTGTACGATATGTGCCACGGTCTTGCAGCGGCTCACCCCGAACTTGAATTTGTCGAAAAATACAAAGTCGTCAAAAAGAAAGACATCAACGACGCAAAAGTCAGCCTTATCTCCGGCGGCGGTAGCGGTCACGAACCCGCACACGCAGGTTTTGTCGGAAAAGGCATGCTTGACGCTGCGGTTTGCGGCGACGTTTTCGCATCCCCCTCTCAAGTTCAGGTTTACAACGCAATCAAGCAATGCGCAACTGACAAAGGCGTGCTTCTCATCGTCAAAAACTATTCGGGCGACTGCATGAACTTCAACAACGCAATGAGCGACGCTCAAGAGGACGGTATCAAGGTTGACGCAGTGTACGTCAACGACGACATCGCAGTCAAAGACTCTCTCTATACCGTCGGTCGCAGAGGCGTTGCAGGCACCGTTCTCGTACACAAATGCGCAGGCGCGGCGGCAGAACAAGGCAAGAGCCTCGAAGAAGTCAAAGCGGTTGCAAACAAGGTTATCGACAACGTGCGTTCTTTCGGTTTCGCTTTCACGAGCTGCACCGTTCCCGCAGCAGGTCATCCCACGTTTGAAATCGGCGACGACGAAATGGAATTCGGCGTCGGTATTCACGGCGAACCCGGTCGTTTCCGCGAGAAAATCGACTATTCCACCGGCACGTTCTGCGACGATTTGTCAAGACGCATCCTCACCGATCTCGAAGAGGATCTCAAACTCCAAAAGGGCGAAGAAATCGTGCTTCTTATCAACGGTTTCGGCGGAACTCCCCTTCAAGAGCTCTACATCCTCAACAACTCTGTCACAAAAGCTCTCAATCAAGACGGCATAACCATCCACAAGACCATCGTCGGAAACTTCATGACTTCCATCGATATGGCAGGTGCGTCGATTTCCGTTTTGAGAGTGGACAGCGAGCTTAAATCTCTCGTCGACTATCCCGTCAACACCCCTGCACTCACTTGGGGCGCCGCAATGAGCGAACAGGCAGAAGCGGCTCTTGAAGCAGTGCAAGCAATCGGCAGAGCTCTCGGATACGTTCCGCAAGAGCACGTCGAAGCAAAAACCGCAAAGAAAGCGGCAAAAGCGGAAACCGAAGAAGTCGCAGTGTACGAAGTCGAAGGCAAACCCGTCGTAAACGAAACCATCAACACCGCGGCTTTCGTTCAAATCATGGACAAGATGGCAGACATCGTCATCGAAAACGAAGTTCCCTTCTGTGAAGCCGACAAAATGGGCGACGGCGACTTCGGTATGTCCATCGCAAAAGGTTTCAGACAACTCAAAGCGGACTGGGCAACCAGAAAGAAAGGCGACATCGGTCAATTCCTTGTAAGTTGCAGCGAAATCATCAAAGAATACTGCGGCGGAGCATCCGGTCCTATTTGGGGTTCTGCGTTCAAGTATGCAGGCAAAGCAATGCTCGGCAAGAAAGAAGTCAACCTCACGGATATAGCACTTCTCTTCACCGAAGCAAATCGCGGCGTGTACGAAACGGGCAAAAAGTCCTTCGGCAAAGGCGCGGAAATCGGCGACAAGACGCTTGTTGACGCTCTCAAACCTTGCGCAATGGCTCTCACAAAAGCAGCGGAAGAAGGCAAAAAATTGCAAGAAGGTCTTGACCTCGGCGCAAAAGCGGCTCACGAAGGCGCAGAAGCAACCAAAACTCACGTTGCCACACTCGGCAGAGCGGGCACGGTGGGCGAGCGTTCAATCGGTTATCCCGATGCCGGCGCACACGGACTCGACGTCATCTTCAACGAGCTTGCGGCTTATATCGCAAAGATGTAAAATTCGATTGATACAAAAAATAGAAGCACTCGGCGAGTGCTTCTATTTTATGTTTGTTTTCAGTTTTTTATATACGTCCATTTGCAAACGGCATTTTTTTGCCGTTTAATTTTCTCTCTTAAACCGCTCGTTCGTTTTTCTTATTCTGTCAATAAGTTCGTGGTTGTCGTAATTGCTCGGAGCGCGCCAAACCCAATTGCCTTGCGCAACAGAAGGAGTGTTCATTCTGCCCTGCTCGTTTGTGAGCAACAACCAATCTTGAAGAGGAACGACGACAAGATTCGCAACGGATTGAAACGCAAGGTTTATCATAGCGTAGGTGCGGTTTGCGCCACCGCAGAAACGCAGACACTCTTTTTTGAACCGTGCGAGCGTATCGCCTTTTAATTTTTTATACCAGGAAGTCGTGCAATCGGCATCGTGCGAGCCCGTGTACACGACGCAGTTTTCGTCCTTATACGTGCGCGGCAAATACTCGTTGTCATCGTTTGAGAAGGCAAATTGAAGCACTTTCATGCCGGGATAGCCGCAGTATGCAAGCAATTCGCGCACGTCGTCGGTGATAAAGCCCAAATCCTCGGCGATTATTTTTGCGCCTGGAATACGGCGGTTTACCTCGTCGAAAAGCGATTTGCCGGGGCCGACCATCCACTTGCCGTCTTTTGCTGTTTTTTCGCCGTTTTTGATGACGAAATACCCTGCAAATCCACGGAAATGGTCTATGCGTAATATATCGTAAAGTTTGAAACTTTGCTCGATGCGCTCTATCCACCACTCGTAGCCGTCCGCTTTCATCTTGTCGTAGTCGTAAATTGGATTGCCCCACAACTGACCGTCCTCGGCGTAAGCGTCGGGCGGACAACCTGCAACGACTGTCGGATTCAAATCATCGTCAAGCAAAAACATAGACGGATTGCTCCACACGTCGGCGGAATCGTATGCGACGTAAATTGGCATATCTCCTACAATCGTTATATCCTTTGAATGAGCGTAATTCAAAACGTCCTGCCACTCGGCAAAAAACTCGTACTGAACGAACTTCCAAAATGCAATTTCGGAGGCAAACTCCCCTTTGCGTGCTTGCGCCTTGTCGTAAAAGCGGAATTCGTCTTCCCATTCGTTCCACGCCTTGTAGCCGAATGCGGCTTTGAGTGCCATAAAATACGCATAATCGTCAAGCCACTTTGCGTTGTCTTTGCAAAACGTTTCGAACTCGCAATCGGGCAAAAAGCGCGAATATGCTTTTTTGAGCAAGGCAGTTTTGTTTTCAAACAACCATCCGTAGTCGGTTTTGTCGCAAACGTGAACGGCGGATTTCAAATCCTCACCGTCGAGAAGGCCTTTTTCAAACAACGTTTGAGGATCGATGTAATAGTGATTGCCTGCAAACGACGCAGGAGACTGATACGGGCTGTCACCGTACGCCGTAGGATTGAGCGGCAGTATCTGCCAACACTTTGTGCGTGTCGCGCTCAAAAAGTCTACAAATCGCTTACAGGGCGCGCCAAACGTGCCTATTCCCCACTCGCTCGGCAGCGAACTGACCGCCGTCAACATTCCACTTTTATGCTTGAAGCCAAAACTGTCCGTCATCATAGCAAACTTTGCAAGCGATTTGATATTGTTTATGCTCGCCTGCAAAACAATATAATAAATATACCACAAACCAATCGTCGATTCAAGGGCGAAAGGGCAAAAATCGCATCAAATCATATATGATTTCATAAGGCTACACAAAATTTGCAAAAACCGCATCATATCCGCAATCTCCGCTTTCGATTTGTCCTTGCACAACGCCTCGGCAAGCACGCTTGCAAAAACGTTTTGCTTGAGCGGATCGTGCGGAATATCCCCAAAAGATATTTTTGCCGTTTGAGATACACTCTGTCCAAAATCGAAACGTCCGCCCATATTTTAAATATATGAGTTTGAAAAAAATGTTGTCTTTTGGCAAAAATAAGATGCAAAACTCCTTGACAACCCCCTTGTTTTAATCATATAATAAGCAATGTTAAGCGGTCATGGCGGAATAGGCAGACGCGTACGTTTGAGGGGCGTATGGTTACACCGTCCGAGTTCAAGTCTCGGTGACCGCACCAAACGAGACCCAGTTGAACCCGTAATGGTTCGATTGGGTTATATTTTTACATTTTTTTCGGGTTCAAGTCTTGTAAACAAACCAAACGAGACTTGAACTCGAACCCGAAAAATACCTACTATAAAACATTTTGACCGATAAAACAAGATAGAAACTCCCTAATATTTGCCCTTCGTGGTGGTTATCGTCGCATAAGTCAGCGAATATATCAACGGCACGGAAAAATAGTGGTAGATGTTTAGAGAGCCATTTTATAGAGCCAGACTCATAGCAGTTTGGCTCTTTTTTATTTTTACACTATTTTTCGCTCAAACTGATTTGGCCGTTGACATATTCCATTGCAGCAGTATTCGCATTTGAAACGTTTCGGCTTATGCTCCTTGCCCACTGCCGAACGGCAATATCAAATAAAAAGGAGTTAGAAAAATGATTGAACTCAACAAAATTGCATTCATTGATGAAGATGGTTTTGATTTCAATGACGGTGAAAGCCTTATCAGATTTGATACTGTTGCTTATTACCCAGACAGAAACGAAATCATCTATGCAATCACCCACAACGGAAAGATTTCCGTTATAACTTACGACGTGTTTGAAGATGACAAAGGTCATTATATCGAATACGGAAAAACGCTTATCAAGATTTACATATCGGAGGATTGACAATGGGAAACATAAGTATTGTTATCGGATCTTGGGGATCTTACAACGAATGCAACGAAAGAGCATTAGGCTCTAATTGGCTTGATTTATCGGACTATAACGATTGGGAAGAAATCGTTGAAGAACTAAAACGAGAAGGCTTTGAACTCGACGGTATAGACGAAGAATTGTTTATACAAGACATCGAAGGTATATATGCAAGCAAAATCATTGGCAGCTTGTGAACGTCGGACGCAATCATTACTGCTTTTCGGCATTTATCAAGAGTGCGGAAAACAAGTGCGTTTACGTGTCCATAAGCGACGTTAGGTTTTTCACCAACGAATGGTACAGCAACATTTTGATACGTACAGCAAAGAACGAGCAAGATTATCACGGCGGATTTAACCACCGCACAACACTCAAAGAACTTGAGATGAAGGCAATGGAACTTCTTGAAGATTTTCCGTTTTAGGAGGCAATATGGAACTAAACTTGACTACTCAAAATAAGCAGGAAGAACTTGTCCTGAAACACCTTCAAGATAATGCGAGCGAACCCCTTGCAGACAAGATAAACAACGGCACACCGTTTGAAAAAGACGGTAAGCCTTTGCTTAACAAAAAGACGCTTGCAGGTTTTATGAAATACGCTTGCGACGAGGCGAGAAAACTTGCCGAGAAAGGTGCTAATTGCGCTTGCGTTGAAGATAAAGTCGTATTTGGATGGGCCATTCACTACTTTGAAGAAGATTCTATCGAAGGGACGCTTTACACGATAGACGGCGAAGAATATAAGCCTGCGCCAAAGAAAACAATAAGTAAAACCATCTCTAGTAATAGTGAATTGCTCCAGTTTTACTTGTTCCGCTTATGCCTATCATACGGTGTTTGCAGTCGCCACAAATAAGTTTTCCCGAAAGGATAAAGTCGAAAATCTCTTTTTTGCGGCTTGGAGCAATTTTGTTTTCATCGTTTATCGCGCTTACTGCTTGCCAAAGTTCGTCCGATATAATTCTCGGAAAGATTTTATCATATACAACGCCTTGGTGTTCGACAATTCCCGTATAACGGATATCGTGAAATAAACTGTATAAATACTTTTCTCCTATGGGCATACCGTTTTTACGACGGTATCATAGCCGATAGCGATAAGCCCGTGTTTGTACGCTCGTATCAACGAACTTTTGAATTATTATTGAAAAAACTGAACATTTCGCATAAAGGCTTTCACTCACTTCGGCATACATTTGCCACCCGTGCCATCGAATGCGGCGTAGACGTCAAAACGCTCGCAGAACTTTTAGGACATAAGAATGCAACGATTACACTTAACCGATATGCTCATTCCTTGCTTGAACACAAGGTAGATATGATGAATAGATTAGGAAAGTTGTTATAAATCATAAACAAAAAGTGTGCATCAAACAAAATAATTGATGCACACTTTTTAATTATTATAGCAAATTTTTCTGCAAAAATCAAGGCGTATTGACTGCTTATGTATGAATTGTTGTGATATTGCCGTTTTTTTGATGCACGTTCAAGCCAAATGCGTACACGGAATATTTTGATTGATGCACTAAAACAAGCGATGAGGTACATCAATTTTATGTCTACCAACATTTCAAAAGAAAAACGTGAAAGACTTGTCCAAAAAATAAACGCAATAAAAACTTATATATCATCTGCCACGCAGGACGAAAACACGGCGCAGTTACTCACATATATTTCCGATATTGAAAAAGATATTAAAGGCAAAAAATACGGTCTTGTCTTTGAGGAACACCGCGAAGGCATTGACGAGTTGCTCGAAAACAATTTGCCCGTTCTCACGGAAGATACCGACTTGTTTATAGACAACGGCGGGCAAATGAATTTCCTTATTGAGGGCGACAATTTGGCAAGTCTTAAACTCTTAGAAAAAACACATAAAGGCAGAATTGACCTTATTTACATAGATCCGCCTTACAATACGGGCAACAAAGATTTTGTATATGACGATAGGTTTGTTGATAGTAACGATACTTTTCGTCATAGCAAATGGCTTTCGTTTATGGAAAAACGCTTGCAAATAGCAAGAAATTTGCTGTCCGAAAATGGCGTTATTTTTATTAGTATTGATGATAACGAACAAAGTGCCCTTATAGGCACATAACGTTTCGTATTCCGCAGCGGTCAATTTCATCTTTGATATAAGCCCGTCAACGACCGTATAATCGTTCTTTTGCTCATCGTCGAGTATCGTTTCAGGTTCAGCCGTAATTCGTTCGTTAAGGCTTACAGTATTTGCTAAATGGCGTGTATATTGCTTTTGCAAATAATTGTCGGCGCAACGATAACAAGCACTTTTGATGGTTGTAGTCTTTCCGTATTTCGTGATACAGTTGTCACCGAGTTTCTCACCTATATGTTGGCAAAGAAACAGCATTGCCTCTTGCGCAATATCGTATGCGTTTGAGAACGGCGAATAATCGTCTTTTGATCGGTTCATATCTCGCAATAGTCCTTTGTATAGATAATGCAAATCCTTGCCCGAACGGACGATTACCGTTTTAATACAGGTCAAGGCGATAACTTCGCCCATTTTCTGTACGTTTTCTGCCGAGATAACCATATCGTTATCCAAAATGCCTTTGTTTACTTCTTTCATTGTATTTTACCTCCGATTTAATTCGCCTTTCGGCAAAAACGGAAGTAGCACCGGGGAAAGATAGACGGTTTTCTATTTTGTTATCGGTTATACGGAAGTCAACGAACAGCAAAAAGTTTTATGTAGCAGTCGGCAATTTCAAAGTTTTCGGTAAAAATTTTTGCCGTTGACTTCCGCTTTTCACTGTGCTGCAAACGCAGACGAAAGGCGATAAATCGGACGGCAAAAAAATAGCAGTATCGGGCACTCAATACCTGCTAAAAGATAATTATTCGGTTGTATATAGCGAAATCAAAACTTAAATCTAACGCCGAAAAAGTCTCTTGAAAAGAAAAAAGCGAACTCCGTTTTTATATCAGAGTTCGTTTTTTTCATCTGTGGTGGAGGCAACAGGACTCGAACCTGTGACCTCACGGATGTGAACCGTGTGCTCTAACCAACTGAGCCATGCCTCCGTATCTCGCATGACGTGCATGCGAAGATTTTTGGTTTATGATTTGTACATTCTCTTGCGAGCAGCTTCCGCTTTCTTTTTGCGTTTTACGCTGGGTTTCTCGTAAGCCTCTTTCTTGCGGAGGTCACCGATGATGCCGTCGCGCGCACATTTTCTCTTGAAACGGCGGATTGCGTTGTCCAAACTTTCGTTTTCACCGACTCTGACTGTTGACATCTTTTTCACCTCCTCGGATTTCAAATTACCTTTCTATTATACACGAAAAACAATCGATGTCAAACGAAAAATCAACAGGGCGGACAAAAAGTTTGCCGGCCGTTCAAATAACGGCTTTCGGTCGTCTATTGCGTTAATTCTGTCAATAAAAATCGTCGTTGACACCGATGTGTATTTATGATATTCTTTAATATCAAATTGTAAGGATAGAAATTATGATAAGCAAAGCGTTTGACGCAATCAAAAAATACGACGTGATAATCATTCACCGCCACTCTAACCCGGACGGCGATGCGATGGGCAGTCAAATAGGATTGAAGCGCGTGCTTCAAGTCAACTTCCCCGACAAAAAGATATATGCTGTCGGCGACGACGCACGCCGTTTTTCATTTATGGACGGCAGCGAAATGGACGTCGTTGACGACGCAGCGTACAAAGGTGCGTTGGCAATCGTGCTGGACACGTCGGCAAAATCTCTCATATCCGACGAGCGTTACGCTCTTGCGGAAACGGTTTTGCGTATTGACCATCACATTTTTGTTGAGGACATTGCGGACATAGACATTGACGACACGTCTTTCGAGAGTTGTTGCGGACTTGTTGCATATTTGGTGCGCGAATGGGGGCTGGAAGTGGATTCCTACGCCGCCAAAGCGTTGTTTACGGGCATGGTGACGGACAGCGGCAGATTTTATTACGACAGCGCAACTCCTCGCACGTTCGAGCTTGCGAGCTTTCTTTTGAGCAAGGGCTTCAACCCCGGCGAGATATACGCAAATCTTTATGCGGACACCTACGAAAACGTGAAAAAGCGAGCGCAATTTGTGCTGTCCATACAGTTTACGAAAAACAACGTGGCGTACTCCTACTCGGACAAAGCAAGAGTGGAAGCTCTCGGTATGGAAGCGCAAGCGGTGTCGCGCGGATACGTCAACACCATGGGAGACCTCAAAGGCGTGGACGCTTGGGTGAACTTCACCGAATGCGAACAAGGCGTGCTTTGCGAGATACGCTCCAAAAATCTGAATATCAACCAAATTGCCGTGGCGCACGGCGGAGGCGGACACCTCAAAGCAAGCGGAGCGACGCTCAAAGACAAACAAGAGGCATTGCAAGTGCTTGACGAGCTAGACGACCTCGTTGAAAACGGAGAAAGAATATGACGGACAATTTTGAAATCAAAAAACAAATTCTCGACAAAATCAAGCAATACGACAGAATTATCATCACAAGGCACTTCCGCCCCGACGGCGACGCAATCGGATCGACGAAAGGGCTTGCAAGGATGCTAAAACTCTCCTTCCCTCAAAAAGAAGTGTACGTACTCAACGAGGACAGCTCCGATTACCTTGCGTTTTTGGGCGGCGAGGACGAGCCTATCGACGACGAAAAATACGCCGACGCGCTTGTCATCGTGTGCGACACCGCAACCACCGACCGCATATCCAACAAGAAATACTCTCTTGGCAAGGATATTGTCAAAATCGATCACCATATCGACGTCAAGCCCTACGGAGATTTGAGCTGGGTTGAGGACGAACGCTCTTCCCTTTGCGAAATGATAGTTGATTTTTGGCTTACGTTCAAGGACGAACTCACCCTCGACAAAGAAGGCGCAACCTGCATTTTCACGGGCATGGTGACGGACAGCGGCAGATTCAGATTCAGCTCGGTTGACGGCGACACCATGCGCAGAGCGGGCGCGTTGCTCGACCTCGGAATAAACACCGAATGGATATACGCAAACCTCAACCTCGACGACTTCAACGTGTTCAAGTTCGAATCATACGTCTACAAAAAGATGAAAGTCACTCAAAACGGCGTTGCCTACATCTACGTTGACAAGGCAATGCAAAAACGCTTTAAGCTCACCAACGAGCAAGCAAGCAACGTGGTGTCCTATCTTGACAGCATAAAAGGCGCAATCGTATGGCTTGCGTTTATACAAAACGCAGACGGCAATATAAGAGTGCGCTTGCGTTCGAGATTTACTACCATAAACGCGCTTGCCGAAAAGTACGGCGGAGGCGGACACGATATGGCGTGCGGGGCAACCGTGCACAGCAAAAAAGAAATGAAACAAATGATCGTCGATGCGGACGAAATCGTCAAAAACTACAAACACGACAATACGGGCTGGCTATGAAAATTCTCCTTACCAACGATGACGGAATACAATCCGAAGGCTTGATGATAGTCGCAAAATGGGCGAAAAAACTCGGTGACATAACGGTTTCCGCCCCGAAATTCGAACAAAGCGGCAAAAGCCATTCCATCGACATTCACAATCCCTTCGAAGTGAAAAAAGTGGATTATCTGGACGGCGTGCGCGCGTTCAGCGTGGACAGTTCGCCCGCCGATTGCGTGCGTTTTGCAACGCTGGGGCTTCACGAAACCTACGACCTTGTCATATCCGGCATAAACAAAGGGCTTAATCTCGGCGAGGATATAATGTATTCTGCGACCAACGGCGCGATTTTCGAGTCTTGCACGAGAGGGCTCAAAGCGCTTGCGCTGTCCACTCACGTACAAAGTTTCGACGACGCGCGAGCCTGGCTTGACAGAATTTACGATTTCGTACAACGAAACAACCTCTTTGCCTATGGCAACATATACAACGTCAACGTCCCGAAGGACGCAAAATCGATATTGCTCACAAAGCAAGGCGGCGCATACTTCACCGACGATTTCTTCGATCTTGGCGACGGAACATGGCGACAAGAAGGGCATTGCATCCATCAAAACAATCACGATTTGACGATTGACAGCGACGCAACGATAGACGGCTATGTCAGCGTGACTCCCCTCACAATCGAGCGCACGAATTATAATGCATATAATGCGCTTAAAGACGTCGTAAACAAATAGGGTTTGCATACCGCCAAACGTAAAACATTGAAAAAGCTGTCGTAAATCACAAAAATAATTACAAAAAAAGCGGCAAAAAACAACAGAAATATGCCTTAAAACATCGTAAAACGCAAAAATTACATCGGAATCACACAATAAAAGCCTCGCGATTTTGCGGGGCTTTTTGCATAAATAAAATCAAAATCTGATTGCGTTTACGTTGTCTTGAATGGAGTTTGTCGGATTCAACGCCTCTTCGATTGAGAATGCGGCGGAAGTGTCCGCTTTCTTTTTTGACTGCGCTTCTTGCAATTTCGTTTTGAGCTGTTCGGCGTTTTTTGACGTGGGCACGGCGTCCGATTGCGTTGCGTTTTGAACGCTCAATTGCTTGTTCGTAAGTCGCTCCGCTTCCCTTCTGAAATGCTCTTCCATCATATCATCGCTCACGCATTTGTTGAGAGAAAAATCCTGCGCCAAAAACTTTTTGAGTTCAAGCTCGACGGACACTGCGACGCTTTCGACGTTGAGTGCGTCTTTGTCGAAATGATACCTCTCTTTCATCTGCTCATAGGCGTTTTCCCACTTAGCTCTGAAAAGGCGCAACCTGTCGAGCTCTTGCTTGTATCTGAGTTTGACGTCCTGAGAAAGTCTGTTCGCATTTTCGGTTGCGGTGACGAGAGCGAGTTTGATTTGCTCCTCTCTGCCTTTGAGTGTTTCGACTTGCAATTTGAGAGCGTCGTTTTCTTGCTTCAGCGCATTTATACGCTCGCGCTGTTCAAGTTGAAGCTCGTCGTTTTTGGCTTGTTCGAGAGCGATGAAACCGTCCACTGCCTCGCGATCGTAACCTTTTCTCGAAAGTGGGAATCTCAAAGTGCTTTTCTTTTTCATACACGCCTCCAAACACGTTTAGCATAAAAAGCATATCAAAAATATAATGCAAACGAGCAAAAACGTTTTGGCGAATTTTGTCGATTTTGTCGCAAAACAGGCACTTTATGTCTATAATTTTCAATCGTAAACTGCGATTTCAGATAAGACTTCTAATTTTCTATAACAAAAAAACGAGGCGAAAACCGCCTCGATTTTTTGTGTTTGATTATCTTTAAAAAATATCTTAATGTGCTGCGTTAAGCAATTCTCTCTTCAAATCCCAAAGCTTTTGAGAAAGGTCAACCTTGTATTCTTGCGTGTTGACGACTCTTCTGTATTCGGGGAAGAAAGACGCGATGGACTCGTCCTCTCTCGCACAAATATCTTTGAGCGAGGGCTTGTCGTAAACAAGTTTTCCGTCCTTGAAAATCGGCACCATAAGTTCTTTGAGTTCATAGTCGGTGAACGTCGTTTTCTTCCAGGTCTGTTCGGGGTGGAAAACGGTGAGGGGCTTAGATGTGTCGAAAGTTTCGTCTTCGAGGCAAATCAAGTCCGCTTGCGCCATGCCGTCTTTGAAGATACGCACAATCTTTTTCACGCCGGGATTGGTGGTCTTTTCGTGGCTGTTGGACACTTTGATTTTGGGCACGAGTTTGCCGTCCTCTTCAAGCGCACACAGCTTGTACACACCACCCAAAGAGGCGTTGTTGTAGCTTGTGATAAGTTTTGTGCCGATGCCGTAAACGTCGATTTTCGCTTCTTGCGAATTGAGTGCGAGAAGGATGTCTTCGTCAAGGTCGTTTGTTGCGAAAATAAGGCAATCGCTATGCCCCGCTTCGTCGAGCATAACCCTTGCTTTTCTGCTCAGATACGCAAGGTCGCCGCTGTCAAGGCGAATACCTATCGGCTTGTGTCCTTCCGCTTTGAGTTTGTCGAAAACTTTGATTGCGTTGGGCACGCCGCTCTTCAACGTGTCGTAGGTGTCCACCAAAAGCAAGCAGTTGTCGGGATAGATTTCGGCATACTTTTCAAACGCTTCAAGCTCGGTGTCGAAGGACATAACCCAGCTGTGCGAATGAGTGCCCGTGACCGGGATGCCGAACAGCTTGCCGGCAACAACGTTGGACGTCGTTCTGCAACCGCCTATGCATGCCGCACGCGCGCCGTAAATGCCTGCGTCCGGACCTTGCGCTCTGCGAAGTCCGAACTCGCTGATTTTGTTCTTCGTGCACTCTTTGAGACGAGCGGCTTTTGTCGCGATGAGCGTTTGATGATTGATAAACGTCAAAAGCGCGGTTTCGACGAGTTGCGCTTGCCAAAGGGGCGCGGACACCGTGAGAATAGGCTCGTAAGGAAACACCATCGTGCCCTCGGGCACTGCCTTTATATCGCCTGTAAACTCAAACTTTTCGAGAGCTTTCAAAAAGTCGTCGTCGAAAATGCCGAGCGAGCGCAAATACGCTATATCGCTTTGGTCGAAATGAAGGTTGAGGATATAGTCTATCGCTTGTTCGAGCCCTGCCGCGATTGCGTAGGAATAGCCGCCGTTTCCGCGATAGAAAATATCGAACACCGCCCTTCTTTCATCGAGTTTGCAACGGCGATAACCGTTCATCATCGTGAGTTGATAAAGGTCGGTGAGAAGAGTAAGATTGTTGGTTTTCGTTCTTTCGGTCGTATAATCTTTTGTCATTTTATACTCCTATAAGCGTTTGGTCGTTAAAAATTATGCGCAATAAACGTCTTGCTTTTTCATTGCTTTAAATCTGCGCTTGTAGTCTTTGGGCACGTGATAGTACGACGTATTTTCAAAATCAAACACGATATAGTCGGGTTCGTTCTTTCTGATATAGCCGATTTTGAGCAAAAGTTCGGCAAAGAATTTGCTTGCTTTGTCGGAAGATTTTTGGCTTTCGCTTGCCGCCTTTTCAAAGAGTTTGCCCACAAACTTGTAGTTTTTCACTTCGTAATCGGTGAGGACTGCGTCCGTAGCTCCTGCTTGCGCCGCTTTTCTGACGTCGAGATATGCAAGGCGCGACGTCCTTGCAAGGATGTACAAAACGCCGATAATAAGTGCCAAAATCGCAACGATAAGGCATGCGGTTTTTGTGACGGGCACTGCGTCCATACGCAAAAATTCAAGCCAGAATCTGCCGATGCAATACCAGAAAAGATAGAAAATCATCAAAATACCGGGATACTTCTTTTGATAATTTCTCTTCCACATCCACACGCAGAAGATTGCGCCGATCGTGTTCCAAACGCCTTCGTAGAAGAACGTCGCGCAAAACCAGTTTCCGCCGCCGCCCGCTTGAATATGCGAATAAACGACGTCTCTGAACTCGCTTTCCACACCGCTGGGATCGGTGATATACACGCCGAACGGGAAGAATTGAAGAGCCTTGTTCGTGATTGGCAATCCAAACGCCTCCTGATTGACGAAGTTGCCCCATCTGCCGATAATCTGACCGATAAACACGGGCACTACGACGAGATCGACGACGTTGAGAAAGTTGGTTTGCTTTTTGTGGCGAAGAGTGAAAAATACCGCGCCCAAAAGTCCGCCCAAAAGTCCGCCGATGATGGTGATACCACCCTTCCAAATTGCGATTATATTGACGAATTTGTCCCAGCCTTCAAGCCCGTTGTCGCCGAAATACTCCTCTGCGCGAGGGAGAACGTACAACAGTCTTGCAAACACGATTGCAAGCGGAATAAGCCACAAAAACAGTTCCACCGCGTCGTCGGACGTGATGCCTATCTTCTTTGCTTGCCAACATGCGTACAAAAGTCCCAAAAGCATGCCGCACACAATGAGCAAACCGTACCATTGCACGGTAAGATTGCCGATTGTAAACGCCACTCTGGGATCGGACGCCGTGGATAAAACGGAAGTGAACATAATTTATTTCTCCAAATCGAGTTTGGTTGCGCCGCTTTGGCGAATTGCGAGTTTAAAGACGTTTTCGTCGCCGAACATAACGTTGAGCGCACTCTCTACGCCGCTTTCTTTTTTGACCGCAAACACGAGAATCGTGCCTGCGAATCCGCCGCCGTGCACACGAGAGGCAACGACGCCGTCTATCTTGACCACTCTGTCGAGAGCGTTTTCGAGATTGTGATTTTTGCCTGCCGGCGAATAGGTGTTTTGAAGTTTGTATCTCGAACTCAATCCCGACTCGTTTACGATGTCGAGAAACGCTTTTTCGTCCTTGTCGTCGATTGCTTTCACCGCATTTTCAACGCGTGCGTTCTCTTCGAAAAAGTGCTCTGCGCGAAGATATGCCCTCTCGCTCACCTTTCCGACGATATTTTGCTTGTCGCGGTTCCATTTTTCGGGCGAAATCTCGTGAAGAAGTTTTGCACCGAAACAGTTTGCCACTTCCTTCATCTCGTGAGGTATCGCGGCATAATCGTCGGTGAGATCGCTATGATCGCCGCCCGTCGCAATGACGTAAATATCGAGATCGGAAAACGCCCAATGCGCCTTTTCGACGACGGGATTTTCGAAATCCGCAAAATCGATGAGGTTTACGCCGCCAAGCGCAATCGCGCTTTGATCCATAAGTCCGCACGGCTTGCCGAAGAAAGTGTTTTCGGCATATTGCGACGCTTTCGCTTTGAAAATCGCGTCTATTTCACCGCCGTTGTACATTACGTTCAAAATCTCGGCAATCGCAAGCTCGAACGAGCTTGACGAGGACACTCCCGCACCCTTGGGAACGGAAGAAGTCATACATGCGCTGAATCCGCCCACCTTTTTGTCCGAGCGTTTGAAATAGTCCACGACGCCTTTGATAAGCGCGGTGGACGTGCCGATTTCGCTCACCAAAAAATCGGGTTTTGCAACGTCCACGCGGAGCATCGGATAACCTTTCGATTTGACTTCAATCACGCCGTCCGTTCTCGGCGAAACGCTTGCGAGCGTATCGACGTTTATTGCCGCGCAAAGCACCTTGCCGCCGTTGTGGTCGGTGTGGTTTCCGACGATTTCGATGCGCCCCGGCGACGAGAAAAACTCTACGTCGGTGGTGTTGAATACGTCTTTGTGCATCTTGACAAGCTCTTCGAATCTGCCGATTTGCTCGCTCTTTGCTTCGCCGTAAACGTCTTGACATACGGCTGTCAGCTTGCAGGTGTCGATATTGTCTAATATCATAGTTTCGTCCTTTATAATAGATTGAGTTATATTGTAACACAGCCGTCGCCCTATTGCAAGATAAATAAACTTTTATAGCACAAATAAAAATCACGATACATCCGTAAAAAAATGCAAAAAAAAGCATACAAAATTGACTAAATAGTCACTTATTTCTTGATTTGCGCAAAAGTGTGTGTTATACTAGACAGTCGAAAAGTTCTATACGTTTTTTTGGAGGTTTTTATGCCAAGAATTTCTTTTGAAGAAATTGCAAAACAAAATGTTGCTCGGCTTTTAGACTATGCCCAAAACAATTTGTATTTAAGCGATTTGGACGCAATTTACGCTCAAAATCAACTTCTCGATACACTAGGTCTGACAGAGCCGTGCCAAGAGCCCAAACTCGGCGCATACGATATATACGACGTGATGAACGCTCTTTCCGACTTCGCCGTACGCAAAAAAATCATAGACGAGAACGCAAAATCCAATTTCGAAACGAAACTTATGGGTTTTGTAATGCCCTCTCCCTCAACCGTCGCCGAAATGTTTGACAACGAGGCAAGCTACAAGGGCATAGACAAGGCGTGCGACTTCCTTTGCAAACTCGGATTCGACAGTCTGTATTTGAGAGGCAAGGATTTCGAAAAGAACATCGTGTGGCAACACGACAGCCAAAGAGGCAAAATAATCGTCACGATAAACCTCTCCAAACCCGAAAAAACACCCGAACAGGTCAGACTTGCAAAAGAAGCGAAAACGGGCTATCCTAAATGTGTACTTTGCCAAAATATGCTGGGCTTTGTCGGCAATGCGGCTATGCCTGCAAGACAAAACATCCGCATAATCCCATTCGAACTTGACGGCGAAGAATGGTTTATGCAATTTTCGCCTTACAGATACTTCGAGCAACACGTCATCGCAGTGTGCAAAGAACATCGTCCCATGTGCGTGAGCGACGCAACGTTTGCAAGAATGGCGGACTTTGTGGATATGTTCCCCCACTACTTCATCGGCTCGAACGCCGCGCTTCCCATCGTCGGCGGTTCGATACTGGCACACGACCACTATCAAGGCGGCAAAAAAGTGTTGCCCGTGTTCTCTCGCCCCGCTCGCAGATATTTTAAAGTTTCGGGCTACGGCGACGTCAACGTGTCGGTTGTGGACTGGTACAACTCTATCGTACGCATAGAGAGCAAAAACAGGAAACAAGCAATCGAAGTTGCAAATATGTTCAGAAGAGCGTGGGATTGCTATTCGGACGAGAGCGTAAACGTGCTTTGCGCAACTCAAAACGGCGAAGAGAAAATCCAACACAACGCTATCACCCCAATACTTTCAATCAACGACGACGGCGAATATCAATTCAATTTGATACTGCGCAACAACCGAACCGATGACGAACACCCCTACGGAATCTTCCATCCGAGAGCCGAACTCCACAATATCAAGCAAGAGTCCATCGGCATAATCGAAGTGATGGGATTGTTTATTTTGCCGGGCAGACTTGCAGGCGAAATGACGCAAATCCGCAACATCCTCACGGGCAAAACGCCGCTTGACTTCAAGGCGTTGTCCGACGAACAACATCCCCTTCACAAGCACCTCGGAATGATAACTCAACTTGTCGTGGACAACGGCACTGCTTGCTCCGACGAGGTTGCCGAGAACGCCGTTACGGACTATATAAACAACGTTTGCGAGCAAATCCTCGACACAACGGCAGTGTTCAAAAACGACCAAAAAGGTCAAGACGCGTTTGACGAATTTATTCACAGCGTTATAGATTGAAATTGCAAAACAAGCACTTTATGATCGCAAAAACGCCGCTTTATGCGGCGTTTTTTGTATTTGTGAGCGTATTACAAAACAGAGTAAGTGCGTGTATTAAAATTGCAATACCCCCCCCTTCCTCACGTGTTTCCCCTATCGCCGTTCCCCCTCTTCGCAAACTTGAGGGAACCCACGGCGTCCGCTCCGCGTGGGGCAACACTCGGTGCTCGCACAGAAAAGTATCGTTCCCTTATTATGCCACTCGTTCACGGGCGAAAAAATCTACACTCGCTCGTTCACTTGTACAAAGCGTCACGCTCGACGCTCGCTTCCTCGCCGCCATTGCGGCTCGCGTTCCATCTTCAAAAATATTTCTATTATAGTAAAAACTTACGTTGCCGTTCCAACATTTCATCGATGTGTTTTATGTATTCTATCGGCTCTTTGTAGTTTGCGCAACGAGTGATGAGATTTATCTTTTTATTCCACTTTTTCGAGATTCCGTTGGCTCCGTTTGCAATGATCGAGGTATCTTCTTCCATGATGTCGATATTGTAAACGCACGCTTTTTTCGGCTTTGCGTAGCCCACGTTTTCGAGGTTGCCGCTGGTGTATTTTTGACGATACATATAGTACGGCTCATACCCTGCCGAAGTCAGTTTTCGATAGGCGTAATCCACCATTTGCGACGCGGTTTCGAAGTCGGTGTTGTCGTAGCCCGCCTGTTTGAGCGCAGAGCCTTTTTTCATATAAAGCGTATGCACCGTGACGTTTGCCGGATTGAGTGCGACAGCAATGTCAACGCTGCGTTTGAAATCGTCGATGGTTTCGCCGGGCAGACAGGCAATCAAGTCCATATTGACGTCAAACTTGTCTTTGACAAGCATATAAGCGTTGTAGGTGTCCGCGCTTTTGTGCTTCCTTCCTATGATTTCAAGCGTTTTGTCGTTGAAAGTTTGCGGATTTACCGACACTCTGGTTACGCCGTGTTTTTGCATGACGTCCACGATTTCGGAAGTGATGGTGTCGGGACGCCCCGCCTCGACGGTAAACTCTTTCGCGCCGAAGTGACAACGTTCGAGAACCTTGTCCAAAAGTTCCGCTCCTATCGAAGTCGGCGTGCCTCCTCCGACGTACACCGCCCTGACTTTTATACGCTTTTTTTCGATTATTCGTTTGGTTTGTTCAAGCTCTCTTACAAGGCAATCCACGTAAGGCTCGACGAGTTTTTTTTGCTTGTCGATGGGAAGACTGACGAAAGAACAGTACGCACATCTCGTCGGACAAAACGGAATAAAAACGAACACGTCGAATTGCCTTGACGATTTGTTGCGTATAGACTTCTGGACAGCGACTATTTTTTGGATAAGCTCGACTTTTCCTTCGCTTACGCTGTAATCTTTCAAAAACACGTCGCGCGCCGATTTCGAATATCTATCCGCTTCGTTTTCAATTTCACAATAAAGTTTCGTAGGACGAATTCCCGTAAGACAACCGTATGGCAAATTGACGTTCAAAAGGAAACTCAACGTGCGATATATGGCGATTTTAAGGTATCTTTTTTCCACTCTTTTTCGTTCGAGTTCGCCCTCTGTGTCAATCTTGAAAGCGTAGTTTTTGACAAAACCGCCAAACTTGTCCGAAGTGATTTTAACCTTGAAAAGACCGTCGATATTTTCATATTCGACGGCAATGGAAACGTCCTCGTCCGAGCGCGATTCAAACGGCCTTATAAGTTCCATAAGGTCGTTGAGATATTCTTCGTTTGAAATGGAAAAATCAATCATATACGGCTAGTCTGCGTTTATATGCGGAGCGTCCTCGATTATGGGATTGTTCACTCTCTCGAAGTCGAGCGTGGTCGGCTCGCCGTGCCCCGGCAAAACCGTGTAGTTTCCTTTGAGTGCAAAAAGTTTGTTTACAATGGAATTTTTGAGGTCTTTTGCATTTCCGTCGTAAAAGTCCGTGCGCCCGACTGACATAAAAAACAGCGTGTCCCCGACGAAGATTTTGTTGCCCACGACGTAGCAAACACCGCCTTTGGAGTGCCCCGGCGTATGAATGACATTGACGTCGAGTCCTGCTATTTTGAGGGTTTCGCCACCGTTCAGCAACACATCCGGAGTAAACTTTTCGGGGTTGATTCCCATAGCAAAGCCCATATTTTTGTATGAACCGATTTTTTCGAGGTCGTCTTTGTGCAAAAATACGGCGGGCGAATTTTGTAAGTTTTCATTGCCGTTTTCGTCTTTGCTCGCCATACGGCAAAGCTCCGCAACGCCGCCGATATGATCGAAATGCGCATGCGTGAGCAATATCGCTTCGACTTTTGCCTTTTGTTTTTTGAAAATCGCAAAAATATCCTCTGCGTTTCCGCCCGGATCTACCACAAAACCGCTTTGGGCATTTATCACGATGTACGTGTTTACGTCAAGTGGCCCCGTGTACAGATGAAAAAACTTTGCGTCCGTCATCTTCTCACCTCGATAACGCCGTCTATCAAGCGCAGTTGTCTGACAAGTTCTTCAAGCTCGCTTCCCTTTGTGATTTGCACCGTAACGCTAATTTCCGCAATGCCGGCCTTTTCGTCAACGCGCACGTTTGCCGCGGAAATGCCGAGTTTTGCGTTTGCGATATGCGCTGTTATCGTTGCAAGCAAACCGCCCTTATTTTCGCAAATAAGCGTGAGCGTTGCGTTGAATCTCTCTTCGCCGTCGCTGTCCCAACTTGCTTGAATAAGTCTTTCATCTTCCATACCTTTGACGTTGGGGCAATCTTTTCTGTGAATGGAAACGCCTCTTCCGCGCGAAATATATCCGACGATGTCGTCACCCGGCACGGGCGAGCAGCACTGCGCCATACGCACGGTGAAGTTTGCGTTGCCGTTGACCAAAACGCCGCTCTTTGAGTGTTTTCTCGGTTTTTGCTCGGTGAGCGGAATGCTTGCGACGTCTTGCGATACGAGCGTGTGGTCCTCTTTTTTGAAGTCCTGAATGATTTTGGTGAGGACTTGACTTGTTGTGAGTCCGCCGAAACCGACCGCCGCATACAAATCGTCCTCGCTGCTCATTGCGTGGCGTTGCAATATGCTTGACAATATGTCGGGAGTAAAGATGTCGGCAAGAGCGTAACCTCTGCGTTTTGCCTCTTTTTCAAGCATTTCTTTGCCGCGCGCAATGTTCTCGTCCTTCTTTTCTTTCTTGAAATAAGCGCGAATTTTCGAGCGTGCGGAAGCAGTATGGACAAATTTGAGCCAGTCTAGGCTCGGCCCTTTCGACGAGTTGGATGTGATGATTTCAACGATGTCGCCGTTTTGAAGTTTGGTCGAGAACGGCACCATACGTTTGTTGACCTTTGCGCCTATGCATTTGTTGCCGATTGCGGAGTGAATTTTGTACGCCAAATCTAGCGGCGTCGAACCCACCGGCAAATCGAAAACGTCGCCCTTTGGCGTGAACACGAAAACCTCGTCGTCAAAGACGTTGATTTTGACGGCGTCCATAAACTCTTTTGCGCCGTCGATGTCTTTTTGAGCGTCCATAACCTCGCGAAGCCAACGCACTTTGCTGTCGAGTTCGCTGTCCTTGCCCGTCGTGCCCTCTTTATATTTCCAGTGTGCCGCAACGCCGTATTCCGCCACTTTGTGCATTTCGTAAGTGCGGATTTGGATTTCGAAGGTTTCGTTGTACTGCGTCACGACGGTGGTGTGCAAGGATTGGTAGTTATTCGCTTTGGGCATTGCGATATAGTCCTTGAAACGTCCCGGCATAGGCTTCCACATCGTGTGGATTTCGCCAAGCATCGTATAGCAATCCTTCACGGTGTCAACGATGATTCGCACCGCCAACAAGTCGTAAATCTGGTCTATATCGATATGCAAATTGTGCATTTTTTTGTACACGGAATAAAAGTGTTTGGGTCTGCCGTTCACTTCGCCGTGTATGCCCATTTCTTTGAGTTTTTCTTCGATTTGCTTGCAAATTGCGTCCAAAAAGCCTTGTCTTTCGGACTTCTTTTTGGCAACGTTTTCGGCAATATACTTGTACTCGGCAGGCAGCAAATATTTCATTGCCAAATCTTCGAGTTCGCACTTGAAGAAAGAAATACCAAGTCTGCCCGCAAGCGGAGCATAGATGTCAAGCGTTTCTTTTGCGATACGTTTTTGCTTTTCTTCGGGGAGATATTGCAGCGAGCGCATATTATGCAAACGGTCGGCAAGTTTGATGATGATAACTCGCAAATCCTTTGCCATAGCAACGAAAATCTTTCTGAAGTTTTCCGCTTGCGCCTCTTCTCTGTTGACAAATTGAAGTTTGTCGAGTTTGGTTACGCCCTCGACAAGTTCGCAAATCTCGTCGCCGAATTGCTCTCGAAGTTCGTCGTAAGTGACGGATGTATCTTCCAAAACGTCATGCAAAAACGCGGCTATGACCGTTGACGAGTCAAAGCCGAAATCGGCAAGAATTTCCACAACCGCGCAGGGATGAATAAAATAATCCTCCCCCGAACTTCTCTTTTGTCCGCGGTGCGCTTGCTCGGCAAAATCATGCGCCTTTTTGATTTCCGCATAATTCGTCGGATAGGTTTTTCTGAGTTTTACAAGCAATTCGTCCATACTTTTCACTCTTCAACGGCGATGAAAATCTATTTATCGTCCGTTGACAATACAATATTATACTTGAAAAAACAAAACATTGCAATACGCCTAAAACGCGAAAACGCAAAAAATCGTCGTGATTTTATGCGTGTTCGGTGTTGCGATATGCAATGCTGTCTTCCAAATTTACTGATTTTGCGGATATTTGCACAAATCCTTTTTCGTTGATTTTTACAGTGCCCACTTCGTCGAAAATGCGCAACGCAAGCATAAATATGCTTTCGGGCACTTTGTAGCCGGAGCATACGGCGATATACGCTTTGTGCGGACTTGCAAGTTTCGGCGTGCGACGCGCGACGTTGACGATTTCTTTGTACACTTTGCGCAAAACGTCCTTGCTTACGGACATCTTCTTTTCGGAGCAATCTCCCAGAGCGTACAATGCCTTGCTTTCCTTTTGAAGTTTTGCAAGATACCCCTCGCAAAGCGGACGGCCGCATACCACCACTCTGTTGTAGAATGAGAAATCGAAGCACTCGGCAGGACACACCACCACGCAGTTTTCGGGATTCAGACAACGAGGCGTCGCAATAAGCACGGGAAGTGCCTTAACGCTCTCGTTTTGTGCGCAAATTTCGTCGTATTCCTGTCTTGAAAAACATACGATTGCCGTCCCGAACGGCTCTTTAAGCCACTCGTCAACACACTTAAAGTCCGTTTTTTGCAAATTTGCACTGCCTTCGCAGGACAACTGATGCAAGTTCATGCACTTTGCCTCGTCCTCGTCTATTTCGATGTCCTCGAACTGCAAAGTCTGTATGATACCTTGCGCAGATTCTCTATTTTGGAACGCGTTTATACCCAGCGAAAGTTCAAAATCAACTTTACCCGTTTTTGCCATGAGGCAAGGAGCGAATTTTGAAAATCCCATAAGTTCGACGTTGGGCGAAACGTATTTGACGTGTTGCGAAAAGCCTATTCTATCGAATCGCAATCCCTGCCCTTTCACAAGGAAAGTCGGACGAGGATTCTGATAGCCCGTCGGTTCCATAAGTTCGAGTTCCTTTGCAAAAGACAAAAAGTCCATATCTATTGGCAATTCCATCTCGCAACTTATCTCGTGCGTGAAATCGTGCTTATCGTGCGTGGACAAAATAAGCTCGTTCGCCGCTTTTACGAAATCGTCGAACTTGCTCTCGTCCATAGAAATTCCCGCCGCTTGCGCGTGTCCGCCGAATCCCGTAAAGTATTCGCTGAGCGAACAAAGAGTTTCAAAAATATTGACTTGCGCAATGGAACGCGCCGAGCCGCGAAGCTCGCCGTCGTCGGTGTTTGCAAAAAGGATTGTCGGACGTTTGAACTCTTCAACGAGTCGCGCGCACGCGATACCTAATATACCCGGCTCCCAATCTTTGTTTTTGAGAATGATTATTCCGACGTCGTTGAAGTCGGTGCCGGCAAGTTGAGCCTTTGCCCTTTCAACCGCTTTTTCGCAAAGTTCTTGTCGTACGGCGTTGTCCCTTGCAAGCTCGTCAGTGAGCGTCCTCAAAAGGAAATAATCGGTTTCGAGAAACAATCCGACAACTTTCATTGCCGAGTTGAGTCTGCCTGCCGCGTTCATTCTCGGCGCAAGGCGGAACATGACGTCGGTTGCCGACACGCTCTCTTGATTGAGAAGCATTTTCACGCCCTTTCTCGGCGACGTTGTGATTTGTTTCAATCCGTAATAGGCAATGATTCTATTGTCGTTTTTGAGAGGCACCACGTCCGCAATGGTTGCGATTGCAACGATGTCCAGATACTTTTTCGCCTCTTCTCTTCCGTCTAGCGCTTCCACGAGTTTGAGCGCAACGCCCGCGCCGCAAAGATCATAGAAACCTTTTCTTGCGACTTTGGGGTCTACGACGATGCAGTCGGGGATTTTTTCTTGCGGCTCGTGGTGGTCGGTGACGATGGTGTCAATGCCTCTCGATTTGAGATACTCCACTTCCTCGATTGCCGTTATGCCCGTATCAACGGTGATAACGAGCTTCGGCGAATGATACGCAAGGATTTTTTCCAGTGCGTCGACGCTTATTCCGTAGCCGTCTTTGTTGCGGTCGGGAATGAAGTAAAACACGTCGAGTTTGTCGCGCAAATACAGCATAAGCGTGGATATCGCGCAAATGCCGTCGCAGTCGTAGTCGCCGTAAATAAGCACTTTTTCTTTGTTTTTGATTGCTTTTCGAATACGCGCGACAGCCTCTTGCATACCGTCGATTTCATACGGCGAAGAGAGTTTGTCCAAAGACGGATGAAGATAGTCGTAGAGCGAATCTTCGCTCATACCTCTTCCCAGCAACAAACGCAAAAAGTCTTGGGAAATCCCAAGACGCTTTGCAAGCGCAACTCTGTCGCTTGTGAGTGGAAAACGAGGAGTTTTTACGACGTATCTCATAAAATCATAAAACTACGCCCCCAGCTTTGTGAGGGCGCAATCTAATCGTTATTTTTTCTTTTTAAACGTCGTATTCTTCTTCGAATACTTGTAGACGACGTTTTGTTTTTGCTTTTGTTGCCCCGCTTGTTTGACTTGCGGTCTGACGGTTTGTTCTCCGTCCTCGCCGACGATGATTTCGGATTCGGAATCGTCTTTCTTGTCGTAAGTCACGGCGTTGCGTTTTGCATACTTGGCTTTGGTCTTATCCCAAGAGATGCTGAGTGCTGCCCAAAGCGGAGTCGCTAGACATGTTGCCGAGAACAAGCCTGCAAGCAAACCGAGGATGATAGGCACGCAGAATTCTCTTATCGTGTCGCTGCCGAGGATTGCAAGGAAGATGATCGTGACCATAGTGGTCAACGTGGAGTACACCGTACGAGTGAGCGAGGAGCGCACCGCCATGTCTCCGATGCCCTTATAATCGATGTCCTTTTGACCTTTAAGGGGCTTGATTGTTTCACGGCAACGGTCGAAGATGACGATCGTGTTGTTGATTGAGTAAGCAACGATCGTGATCATAGCCGCAACGTAGGAGCTGTTGATTTGCACTCTGCAAATAACCGTGAGAGCAAACATGATGACGACGTCGTGCAACAAAGCCACGACAGCCGCGATTGCGCTCGTGAACGTGAAGCGGATCATGATATACACAAGGATCAACGCGATTGAAACCGCAAGAGCGATGCCTGCTTTCGAGAGCAAGTCTGCAGCGGCGGTTGCGCCGATGGATTCGTACGTAATCTTGTTTGCGTCCGTCAAAGAAACGTTGGGATCGACGTGATCGTCAACCGCTTTTCTGATGGCTTCGTTCATCTTGTTGATGCTTGCGTCGTCGCTGAATACGTTTTTGTATCTGAAAACGATCGAGGTCTTTGAGTTGTCGTTTGCCTCTTGACGTTGCATGTAGCTTACCACAACGTGTTGACCGTCGATTTCAACACCTTCGATAACGTTTTTGATTGCGTTGCCTTCGCTTTGATAGGTCGAATCGTCAAGGATGCTTTCGCCGAGCGTAACGGTAAGAATTGTACCGCCCTCGAAGTCGATGCCGATGCCGACCGCATCGGAGTAGCTGCCCGACGTTGCGCCGAGAGCGACTATCACGATAACCGCCACGAGCACGATGACGAAAGGCACGATTGCCATATATTTTGCATTTTTGCAAACGCTGTAATTGTTGCAAAGATTGCGGAAGTTATTGTTTTTCATATTACGCCTCCTCCTTTGCAAGTTGTGCAGGAACGGAATCTTTGTTCTCGTCCTCTTTGACGCGTTTCAAACCGTAGAACTTCTCGCTTGTGCTGTTGAGCGGCATAAACGCTTTTAGCACCAATCTTGTCACGACGAGCGAGCAGAACAAGGAAAGAATGATACCGATGAAGAGCGTCACGGCAAAGCCGACGATTGACGCAGAGCCGAGCACCCAAAGCACGATTGCGCCGATGAGCGTCGTAACCTGACCGTCGATGATTGCGCCCGCGGAGCGTTTGAAACCTGCCTTGATGCAAGTTGAAATGGGCTTTGTGGAATGTTTGTATTCGTCCTTGACTCTCTCGAATATGATGACGTTTGCGTCGACTGCCATACCGATTGAAAGCAAGATACCCGCAATACCGGGGAGTGTGAGTTGCACCCACGGGAGCACTGCGCAGAACCAAATGAGCAACACGATGTACACGCAAAGCGAGAGGTCTGCCGCAAGTCCGAGTCCGCGATACACACATGCCATGAATATGAAGATGAGTGCGACGCCGATGATACCTGCGATGAGAGCCGTGCGGATGGAATTTTCACCGAGCGTTGCGGAGATGCTTCTCACCTCTGCGAGTTGGAGCGTAACTCCGAACGTACCCGATTGAAGTTTGGTTGCATATTCGTAAGCGGACTGATAGGTGTAGTTGCCGGTGATGATTGCGGATCCGTTGGTGATTGCCGCATTGATGGAAGGCTCCATAATCTTTTGTCCGCCGACGTAGATATACGTCTTTTTGCCGACGTTTGCGGAAGTGATTTCTCCAAAGATCTTTGCGCCTTCGGTGTTGAACTTCAAACCGATTGCGTAATTGCCGTTGTCGGACGTGGTTACGTATGCGTTTTCAAGATGTTCGCGGCCGTTGAGGAAAGCTTCTTTTTCGAGGTCTGCATTGCTTGCTTCATTGCCGAGATCTTTGAGCGTAAAATACAGCGACGCGGGGCGACCGACGAGTTCGAGCACACGTGCGGGATCGTCAACGTCGGGGATTTCGACACGGATCGTGGTGTTGCCGTCGCTCGACGTACCTTTGGTGACGGTTGCTTCGGTGTAACCCTTGGACACAAGCAAACTTTGCAGCGAGCTTATCGTGCCGTTGATACGGGTATCGAAATCGCCGTAATCGTCGTTTGCGACTCTAAAGACAGCGGACACACCGCCCGACATATCTAAACCTAGTTTGATTGTCTTTGCATAACCGGTGTAATCGTAAACCGTGCCTGCGATCGGGAACGAAACCACGGCAAACACAGCCATCAAAATGATGAATACACTCACTATACACAAGACGACAATAGACTTCTTCTTGTTCACAGGACTAGTCCTCCATATAGTAAAACATAGATATTATAACTATAACCTCTTGTCAAGTCAAGAAAATATGATGCGATTGCTCCATTTTAAGTTGTATTTTTTGCCCGAAAAGTCATATATTTTTGCCAAAACTCATAGTTTGTGATATGGAAAAAGCCAAAAACCTGAAAACCGACGTCACGGACGTATTGAAAGCCGTGTTGTTTGCAACCCTTATATCTCTTGCAATGGTGCTGATTTTTGCAATCGTAATCCGTTTTGCAAACGTCGAAAACAAAGTGATTATGCCCGTCAATATCGCAATCAAAATCCTATCCTTGCTCATAGGCGTGATGCTTGCGTTCAAAAATCCGCAAAACGGACTTGTCAAAGGCGCGATAAGCGGACTCGTGTATATGCTGTTCACGTTTTTGATATTCTCCGCTCTCACGGCGTTCAAAGACGTTTCTTTCAGTTGGATAGACCTTATCACCCTGCCGATTGCCGGCGCGATAAGCGGCATTATCACGGTAAATCTGAAAGCAAGAAAAATGTAGAACGAGGATATCGCCGCACGCAGTGCGATATCGCAGAGCCATAGGCTCGATACCACTGCAAAAAAAGAAAGCACGCTCGAGCGTGCTTTCGTTTTTTTGCTTATCTCTTATTTGTTTTCTTCGGTTGTTTCTTCAACCACCTCACCGCTGACGGCTTTGTCGCAGTCCGCTTTTTCGGCGCATGCGTCGCAGTTGTTGTCACAAGTTGCTTCTTCTGCTTTTTCTTCAACTTTCGTTTCTTCCGTTGCGGGGGCTTCGGGAGCGGTTTCTTGTTGAGGTGCCGCAACTTTTTCGAGGACGTAACCGACCGCTTTCTTGTCGATGACGATCAAAGTGGGGTTGGCTTCCGTGCCGACGTTGACGATGAGCGTATTGTCTGCGTTGACTTGAGTGATTTTGCCTACGATGCCGCCGACGGTCATAAGTTTCGTGCCGACGCAAAGACTGTTCATCATATTTTGTTGTTCTTTTTGACGTTTCTTTTGAGGAACGATCGTAAGAACGATCATAAGCACGAGCACGACGCCGATGACGACGTACATAATCCAACCGTTATTGCTTTTGGTTGTTTCGTCTGCTGCGAGAATCAAAGAATTTAACATATTTGCTCCTTTATTCACCTATACGGTTATTCTATTTTGATGATTCAATGTTACACGATTTCATATAGTTTTGCAACAAAAATCGTACATTTTGTGGCTTTATTAAAGCATTTTTAATGTTTTGTATGCTCTAACCTTGATACTGCGCCATAAACTCTTTGCGGAATTCGTCGTATCTGTCCTCCAAAATCGCTTGACGGATATCGGCAGCAAGTCGTTCGAGGAAGCGGATATTGTGGATGGACAACAAGCGTCCGCCCATAATCTCGTCGCTCTTGATGAGGTGACGGATGTACGCTCTGGTGTAGTTTTTGCACGCATAGCAATCGCACTCGGGATCGATAGGCGTAAAGTCCTCTGCATAGGGCGCGTTGCGGATTGTCAAAAATCCTTCTTTCACCATTGCCGTGCCGTTGCGCGCGATACGGGTGGGAAGCACGCAATCGAACATATCCACTCCCCTTGCAACGCCTTCGACGATATAATCGGCAGTGCCCACGCCCATGAGATAATGCGGTTGATCCTTTGGCAAAATAGGTTGCAGAACGTCAAGCATTTCATACATTTTTTCCGCGCTTTCGCCAACCGACAATCCGCCGATCGCGATGCCGCATTTTGCGTACGGAACGGTGCGCTCCGCGCTCTCTTTTCTCAAATCCGCAAAGACGTTTCCTTGCACGATCGGGAACAGCGTTTGATGAGGTTTAAGCTCGACTTTCGAGCATCTATCCAACCATTTTAGCGTACGTTCCATTGCGTCGCGGGCTTTGTCGTGTGTGATGTCGGGGGGCGTACATTCGTCAAAAGCCATCACGATGTCACTGCCCAACGCCTTTTGCACTTCCATTGATTTTTCGGGCGAGAAAAAGTGCTTGCTTCCGTCTATAAAACTGTTGAATTCCGCTCCGTCGTCGGTGATTTTACGCAATGACGAAAGCGAGAAAACCTGAAATCCGCCGCTGTCCGTCAGGATTGCGCCGTCCCAGTTCATAAACTTGTGAAGTCCGCCCGCCTTTTCGATAAGCTCGTGCCCCGGGCGCAGATACAAGTGATAGGTGTTCGACAACAAAATTTGCGCTCCGGTTTGGCGCACTTCTTCGGGAGAAAGCCCCTTGACCGTCGCTTTTGTGCCGACCGGCATGAAACACGGAGTGTCGATAACGCCGTGTTCGGTGTAGAGTTTGCCAACCCTCGCACCCGTCTTTTTATCTTCGTGTATAACTTCGAATCTCATCTCGTTTTCCTTGTTATATTGTTGTATTGTTATATTATTTATTTTTACAAAAATCTGGCGGTACGGTTATTCAAAAAACGAAGAATCGCCGAACGAGAAGAATCTGTACTTCTCCTTAACCGCCTCTTTGTAGATTTCAAGCGTTTTTTCTCTGCCCGCAAACGCCGATACAAGCATAATCAGCGTGCTTTCGGGCAAATGGAAGTTGGTGATAAGCCCCTTGACGCACTTAAACTTGTAGCCGGGATAGATAAAGATGCTCGTGTCGCCCTTTTGCGCGCGAACATATCCGTTATCGTCGGCAACCGTTTCAAGCGTACGCACGCTTGTCGTACCCACGCAAATCACTCTTCTACCCTCTCTGATTGCGCAGTTTATCTTTTCGGCGTTCTCCTCGTCGATTTCATAGTATTCGGTGTGCATCTCGTGATCGAGGATGTTATCCTCTTTGACGGGACGGAACGTGCCTAGTCCTATATGTAAAAGCACTGTTGCGAAATCCACGCCCATATCTCTGATTTTTTGCATGAGTTCGGGCGTAAAATGCAATCCTGCCGTCGGAGCGGCGGCAGAGCCTTCAATCTTGCTGTAAACGGTCTGGTACCTCTCCTTATCGGCAAGTTTTTCTTTTATGTACGGAGGAAGCGGCATATTGCCCACTCTGTCGAGAATGTCCTCGAACACTCCGTCGAATTGAAATTCAATCGTGCGTGCGCCGTAGTCGCCTATTTCCGTAACGACAGCGCTCAATTCGTCGCAAAAGTGTATCACCGAGCCGAGTTTTGCCTTGCGTGCCGGTTTCATGATGGTTTCCCAATGCGTGTAATCTTTGCGCTTCAACAGCAAAACTTCAAGCACGCTCTCGTGATTTTCGATATGTCCGAAAATGCGCGCCGGGATAACTCTCGTGTTGTTTATCACAAGCAAGTCGCCTTTTTTGAGAAAGGACGGCAAATCGTAAAAATGCTTGTGCCAAATCTCGTCCGTTTGACGATTATACACCAAAAGCCGCGAATGATCGCGAGGCTCAATCGGCGTTTGCGCAATGAGTTCTTCGGGCAATTCGTAGAAGAAATCGTGCGTTTTTAGATTTTTGTTTTCTTGTTCCATATTCAAATTTTTCCGCGGATTGATTTATTTAAACTCTCTGTTCAGATGCTTATACGCGTTTTCCGTGCAAACTCTGCCCCTCGGAGTTCTTCCGATAAAGCCGAGTTGAATGAGGAAGGGTTCGACGACGTCCTCTATCGTGCTTGCCTCTTCGCCAGTTGCGGCGGAAAGCGTTTCAAGCCCCACGGGGCCTCCGCCGAATTTGTCTATAATGGCTTCGAGAACAGTGCGGTCGGTGATGTCGAGTCCGAGCTCGTCTACGTCCATAAGTGCAAGAGCCTTTTGAGTGATGGCAAGATTGATTCTGTCGAGTTTCTCGTACTCGGCAAAGTCACGTACGCGGCGCAAAAGTCTGTTTGCGATACGCGGAGTGCCTCTTGAGCGTCTTGCGATTTCAAGCGCGGCGTCCTCGTCGATTGCGATGCCGAGTATTCCGCTCGAACGCATAACTATGCGTTTGAGTTGCTCGTCTGTGTACATTTCAAGGCGCAAAGACATGCCGAAACGATCGCGCAAAGGGCTTGACAGCATGCCTGCCCTCGTGGTTGCGCCGATAAGCGTAAAGCGTTTGAGGGGTATGCGGATACTTCTTGCCATAGGCCCCGTGCCGTTGACGAGGTCGAGAGAAAAATCTTCCATCGCAGGATACAACACTTCTTCTATATTGCGGTTGAGGCGGTGTATCTCGTCGATAAACAGCACGTCCCCTTTTTCAAGGTTGGTGAGCAAGGACGCAAGATCGGCTGCTTTTTCTATCGCAGGACCGCTCGTAACTCTGATTTGCGCGCCCAACTCGCTTGCAATAACGTGCGCAAGCGTAGTCTTTCCGAGTCCCGGAGGGCCGTAAAGCAACACATGGTCGAGAGCGTCGTTCCTCGCCTTTGCGGCAGATATGAACACTTCAAGATTCTTCTTGATTTTCTCTTGCCCGACGTACTCGTCCATGCTGTGCGGACGAAGGTTGTTTTCTTGCTCGTCGTCATCGATGGTGAGCGAACTCACCACCCTGTTTGTGACGTCGAAGTCCTGATTTTCTTTTGTAAATTGTGATTTGATCATATTGTCACCTTTTCGGTGGTTATTTGCATTGCGTTAATAAGAACACACTAAATGCCAAATAGTGCTATTTGCAGCAAATTGCAATATTTGGATGAAGAACAAGGAAGGCTGCAACTGAACAGACAGGAGCGTACTTGTTGTACGTGACTGTTTGAGCAGTTGCACCTGACGCAGTTATTCGCCAAATAGTGCTATTTGCTCATTTTTTGCAAGCAAGTGCGTATAATCTCCTCTGTGCCGTGGCACGTCTTGCTTGCTTCGGTTGCCATGCGCACGGCTTCGGTTTTTGAAATTCCGAGGCTTTCGAGGGCAAATACGGCGTCTGCAATATCCTCGCCCGTAACCGCGTCCCGATGATCGTTGAAAAGCGTGATGTCGTCGGCAACTTGATCGCGCAAGCTCAATATGATGAGTTCCGCCGTCTTTTTCCCTAACCCTTTGATTTTGCAAAGAGTTTTGCTGTCACCGCTTGCAATCGCAACCGTCAAAGTTTTCAAATCGTAGCCGCCCAAAATCTGCATTGCCATTTTCGGACCTATACCGCTGATTTCGATAAGGCGCAAGAACAGTTTTTTCTCTTCCAAGCGCGAAAAGCCGTACAGTGACATCTCGTCCTCTCTGACGTAAAGATAGGTGTAAATCTTTACGATTTCGCCCATATCGATGTCCGTGAGCGTGTTGCCGCTTACGCCGATTTCATAACCTATGCCGTTGTTGTCCACAACGATTGACGTGAACGTTTTGTCCACGATTTTGCCTTGAATGTAGCTATACATATTTCACCTTTTGGGTTTTACGTTATATTTACTGCACCTTGAAAGTGCCGATCATTCTGCTTGTTTGCGCGTGGCATATCGCAACCGCCAAAGCGTCTGCGGCATCGTCGGGGCGCGGTACGCTTTTCAGGCGCAACAAAACCTGCACCATATGTTGCATTTGGATTTTGTCCGCTCCGCCGTAGCCCGTAACCGCTTGCTTGATTTGGTTGGGCGTGTATTCGTACACCTCTTTGCCAAGGCTCTTCACCGCCGTGAGCAAAATCACGCCTCTTGCCTCCGCGACGGGAATGCCCGTGGTTATGTTTTTTGAAAAAAACAGTTCCTCGATAGACACGTTGTCGGGCTTATAAGTTTGGATAAGCTCCTTTACGCCGTCTTCGAGTTGGAGCAACCTTTCGGGCAAAGTGCACTCTTTGGGCGTGGTGACAACTCCGTAATCGATTACGGAATAGTTGCCTTTTTCTGAATTAATCACCCCGTATCCCATTGTGGCAAGTCCGGGATCGATGCCCAAAATTATCATTTCAGCTCCTGGAATAAATGAATTTTATTATTCCGCTTGTTCTTTCTCTACAAAGGTGAACGCCGTGCACTTTTAAATTACAAGTCCCCCTTCCTCACGTGTTTCCCCCACCGCCGTTCCCCCTAAAAAGGGAACCAACGGCGTCCGCTCCGCGTGGGGACACACTCGGCTCTCGCATAGATAGGGACATTTCTCTTATTATGCCACCGTCCTTTGTGCGCCGGCTACGCAACAACATGGCGCAGTCGGACGGTACAATCGTCAAGCTCGGCGCTCGCTACGGTCGTCGCCTTGCGACTCCAATTCCGTCTTCGAATAGGCATATACCGTGTATAAGAACGCTTCGAATAGGCTGGAATATTCCGCAACCGCACCAAACAAATAAAAGACAAAGAAACGCCCTTCTGTAAACCCGCCCCACGTACTGATTGTACGTGACGGGTGAACAAAAGGGCGTTGACGCAGTATTTCGCTGTTTGGTGCGGTTAGGATTTGTTGCCGTAGGCAAGTTTCAAACGCTCAGCCCCCGACAAAATGATTTTGCGGATGCGGATATTCTTGGGTGTAACTTCAAGCATTTCGTCGTCGTTGAGGAACTCGATTGCTTCTTCGAGGCTGAACTTGCGCGGAGTGTTGAGGCGAAGTGCTTCGTCGGAACCTGCGGCACGCATGTTGGTGACGTGTTTACGCTTGCAGACGTTGACGCGGATATCCTCGTTCTTGGGTGACATACCGACGACCATGCCTTCGTAAACGGGGGTTTGAGGGTCGATGAAGAGCACTCCTCTGTCTTGCGCGTTGAAGAGACCGTAGGTTGCCGCTTCGCCCGTTTCGTATGCGACGAGCGATCCTGTAAATCTGCGAGGAATAGGTCCTTTGTACGGAGCATATCCGGCAAAGAGCTGGTTCATAACGCCCTCGCCTTTGGTGTCCGTCAAAAACTCGTTCTTAAACCCGAAAAGTCCGCGCGCAGGCACTTTGAATTCCATGCGAATACGGCTGCCTTGCGGATTCATAGTGACAAGTTCGCCTTTTCTTACGCCCATACGCTCCATAACCGAGCCTACGCAGTCGGAGGGAACGTCGACGAAAAGTTGCTCCATAGGCTCGCACTTTACGCCGTCTATGTCTTTGAAGATGACCTTGGGTGTGCTTACGCCGAACTCGTAACCTTCTCTACGCATTGTTTCGATGAGGATTGAAAGGTGCATTTCGCCTCTGCCGCACACTTTGAACGTGTCGGGAGTTTCCGTTTGATAAACACGCAACGAAACGTCTTTCAACAGCTCTCTGAACAGTCTGTCGCGGAGGTGACGAGATGTGACAAATTTGCCTTCTTTGCCTGCAAACGGACTGTCGTTGACACAGAAGTTCATCTCGATTGTAGGCTCGCCGATTTTGACGAACGGCACCGGCTCGATTTTTGCCGGAGAGCATATCGTGTTGCCGATGGTGATGTTTTCGATGCCGCTGAAACATACGATGTCCCCCACCATTGCGTTTTCGACGGGAACACGCTTCAATCCTTCGATTTGGAAGAGGTTGACGATTTTGCTCTTATATGGTGAAATGCCGCTGTGATAGTCGCACACCACGACTTCTTTTGCCATATCCACTTTGCCTCTTTCGATTCTGCCGATGCCGATTCTGCCGACGTAATCGTTGTAGTCTATTGCGGACACGAGAAGTTGAAGCTCGCCGCTTTCATCGCCTTCGGGAGCGGGGATATAATCCAAAATCGTGTCGAAAAGAGGTTTGAGGTCTTTTCCCGGCACGTGGTAATCGCGCGTTGCAGTGGCCTGCTTGCCGCTGCAATATAAAATGGGGCTTTGAAGTTGCTCGTCGCTTGCGTCGAGGTCGAGCAAAAGTTCCAATACCTCGTCGCCCACTTCGTCGAGTCTTGCGTCGGGTTTGTCAATCTTGTTGACGACGATGATGATTTTAAGTCCGAGCGACAACGCTTTTTCGACGACGAAACGCGTTTGCGGCATAGGACCTTCTTGTGCGTCGACAAGAAGCACGACGCCGTTGACCATCTTCAACACACGCTCGACTTCGCCCGAAAAATCTGCGTGTCCCGGGGTGTCGATGATGTTGATTTTGACGCCGTTGTAGTGGATTGACGTGTTCTTTGCAAGGATTGTGATGCCTCTTTCTCTTTCGAGGTCGCCCGAATCCATAACGCAAGTTGCGACTTGTTGATTTTCTCTGAACGTACCCGATTGTTTGAGCATGCCGTCCACAAGCGTCGTTTTGCCGTGGTCGACGTGGGCTATGATTGCGATGTTTCTCAAATCGTTTCTGACCATATTGAGCCTTCTTTTCTTAGGTTTTCGGCGCGATTTTTGCGTCGTTTTGTGCGGATTTTTTTGATTACTATATAAAACTGTGATATATTAGCACACTTTTTATACGCTTGGCAAATCGTTGTGGGGATAAAACGGAAAAAATATTACAATATTTTTACATAGATTTGCCGCAATTTGCTTTGACAATGCCCCTCAAAGCGTTGCGAAAGCGCATTTTTGTGGTATAATGTAGCAAATCGGAGCAACACGCATATGAAAAGTTTGACTGAATTGTACAAAATCGGACGCGGACCGTCCAGTTCGCACACCATGGGGCCGGAAAAAGCCGCAAAACTCTTTATGGAACGCAACAAAAGCGCGTATTCCTTCAAAGTCGTTCTTTACGGTTCTTTGGCAAAAACCGGCAAAGGTCACGGCACGGACGTCGTGTTGAAAAAGACGTTTACAAAGCCCGTAGACGTCGTTTTCGACTATGAAAACGAGCACTTGCCCCACCCCAACACCATGGATTTGTTCGCTTTGGATTTGAACGGAAAAATCACGAATTCGTGGAGAGTGTACAGCGTCGGAGGAGGTGCGATCGAGGTTGAGGGCGAAAGCTCCATCGATCCGCCCGAAGTCTATCCGCATCACACTTTCGAGCAAATCAGAGCGTATTGCGACGAGCAAGAAATTACCATTCCCGAATACGTCGTACGCTTCGAGGGCGCACAAATCCGCGAGTATTTGCAAACCATTTGGGAAACCATGAAAAACGCAATCAGACAAGGTTTGAAAGCAAGCGGAGTTTTGCCCGGCGGACTGAACACCGAGCGCAGAGCAAAAACGCTCTATCAACAACGCCATATCGACGAAACGCCGCAAACGAAAGAAAACCGCCTGGTATGCGCCTATGCTTTTGCGGTGAGCGAACAAAACGCTTCGGGTGAGGTTATCGCCACCGCTCCCACGTGCGGAGCGTGCGGAATACTCCCCGCCGTGCTCAAATACGAGCAAGATATACACAAATATTCGGACGACGACATAATAGACGCGCTTTCTACGGCAGGCATAATCGGCAATATCGTCAAAACAAATGCTTCGATAAGCGGCGCGGAATGCGGATGCCAAGCGGAATGCGGAACGGCTTGCTCTATGGCAGCGGCTGCGCTTGCCCAACTTTTCGGCATGGACTTCGACCAAATCGAATACTCTGCCGAAGTTGCGATGGAACATCACCTCGGCTTGACTTGCGACCCCGTTGCGGGACTTGTACAAATCCCCTGCATCGAGCGCAACGCGGTTGCCGCAATGCGTGCCATAAACGCCGTATCACTTGCAAACTTCCTCACCACATCCCGTCAAATCTCTTTCGACGCGGTTGTCGAAACCATGTATCAAACGGGCAAGGACATCAACGTTCGCTATCGCGAAACGTCGGGCGGAGGTCTTGCAAAGAGTTACAACCACTCTCGTTTGCGCCACGCAAAACGCTACAAAAAGAAATAATTTTATTTCATTAATATCTCACGAAACCGCGTATCTAACGCGGTTTTTATATGCAAAAAGCGGTTTGTATTTCACAACAAACCGCTTTTAAATCTCCTTATTCGCTTTGCAGTGAAAAACGCCTCTCCGCTTAACATTCGCTTTGCATAGACGTAAAAAATCCACCGAAGAGTCGGTGAATTTTTATATAAAACTAAACAATTTTAATACGAAGTATTAACCATCGTTTTTTTCAGTCGAACACTTTGATATCCGACTTTGAAGAATACGTTTTCCATTGCGGTTTGCCCTTGACGTTTGGATTGCTCGTCTTTGCAAACTCCGCAAATCTGTCCACCATCTCGTCGGACAAGGCGTAATCTTGCTCCGTAAACGGCCTCAACGATTTCGGAAGCGAACCGAGAGCATACCAAAGGTCGCAGGAATGAAAGGACGCATTGTCGGGCGGAAGCAATCTCGTAAGCGAAAAGACGTAGCAAGGCACGCCCTTTCTCTTTTGCTTGCGCGCATACGCTCTTACCATATGGTTGAGCACGGGCGGCAACAAGTCTTTCTTGACCGTTCCGAATACGATAGGAACGTCGGTGACGTATTTTGCGTCCTTGACCAAATCGCCGTCTATAACGGGTTTTGTGCACAAAGCTTTGCCGATTGCGTGCTTCGTTTTCCAAGTCGTCCAAACCTGCTCCGTGGGCATTGACTTAAACTCGTCGAAGGATTTTGCTCCGCTTGCTTTGACGACTTTTTTCCAGTATCTCGTATTTGACTTCGAAAGCGGCAAGATCGCCCCTCTTTTTCCGCCGCCCGAAAGCATAATCGCGCCTTTGACTTTGCCTTTGAGCTTGTCCGAGCATATAAGCGTTTGTATGCTCATTGCGCCTGCGCTCTGTCCCATAAGCGTGATATTGTCGGGATTTCCTCCGAAGCTCGCTATATTTTGTCTAACCCACTCGATTGCGGTATATTGGTCGTAAAGTCCGAGGTTGCCGCCGCAGTGCTCGTTGTCGGCAAAAAATCCGAACACGTTCAAACGGTAGTTTATCGCAACGAAAATCACTCCGCGTTTAGTGTACGCCGAGCCGTCGAATTGCATTTCGTTTATGCTTCCGCCGGTGAAACTTCCGCCGTGTATGAACACTATAACCGGGCAATCGTGTGCGTCGGACGGGACGTGTATATCCAAAATCAAGCAATCTTCACTGTATTTGAAGCTCTTGCCCTTGCGAAATTCCTGATAATAGAATCTGTGTTCCTCGTTCCAGTACGCGCGCATTTGCGGACAGCACACGCCTTGCTCCAAAGCGATTTGCTCCGTGTCGTATTTTGTGATAAGCACCGGCTTTTCAAAGCGTTTTGCCGTTGCGTACTTTACACCTCTGAAACTTGCGCCGTAGTCCGTTACGCAACCCACTATGCTTCCGCAAGGTGTAATTACGGTTTTCGTTTGCATACTCTTTCCTTTGATAAATTATGCTTTATCAGCCAAACGAGCCGAAAACTATCTTTCGGCTCGCAAGACAAACTTTTTTTTAGTTTTCGGATTTGTCGTCCTCAACCTCGTCGGACGTAGCGTTTTCGCTCTCGCTCGCTTCCTCTTCGACTTGCTCGACGGATTCGCCGAGAGATTCGATTCCTTCAACGTTGTCGATTGCGATTGAATTGCTTTCGTATTGACATTTGAGGTGCGCCTCTTTTGCAACTTGCAATTCCGCAACTTTCTTCTTTGAAAGCGGATACCACACGAGCAATACGATTGCCATAAGTCCGAACAACACGGCAGGGATTATGGTTGCCAAATCGTACATGGTGTTGAGGTTTTCAAGGGTTTGTTTCGCGCCTTTTGCGGTGTTGTAGTTCATGCCCAGCAATGCGCCGTTGACCGCGACTGCGCTGATAACCTGACCTATCTTTCTGAAAAACATGAAGAACGCGTATGCCGTGCCGTCGTCGCGTCTGCCCGTCTTGATTTCGATGTCGTCGATTGCGTCGGTTGCCATAGACCAGACTTGAAGCACGATAAACGTCATTCCGCATCCGCTCACGAAGCAGAGCAGCAAGAACAAGTACATTCTGACGTTGAGGTCGATGCCGCGCAACGCAAACATCAAAAGGTTTGCCGCCGCCGCGATAATCATACCAACGCCGCAGATTTCTTTCTTGCCGAATTTGCGCACCATTTTTGGCGTAAGGAACATGAAAATCGCCATAGGCGCATAGGTGCAAATCATGGATACGATGTTCATCCAGTTTGCTCCGAACAAGTCGTCGAACAGGTAAAGATAGAAACTTTGCGTAAACATTTGCCCCGCAAGAAGCAACATACTCGCAACGCTGACCGCAAGGAACGCTCTGTTTGAAAAGAGGTTTTTGATTATGGTTTTCGATTCGCCTTTTTGCTTGGGCTTGGAAGTTGCAACGACCCTTTCTTTGTTGAAAGCAAACGCCATTACGAGCATTGCAAGGCAAACAAGCGACAACACAACGACGCCGATGATAACGGGCAAATATTGCATATCCGTGAGGATTTTGCCGTTTTCGCCGACTGCGTAGATTATGCCGTCTTTCTCTTGCGTCGCACCCGTCCAGCTCGAATCCGCAACGCGCTTTGCGTATGCGAAGGAGGAAATCAAAATGACGGGCGTACCGCCGATGCCCGCACCGATTGAACGGAACACCGAAAGTTTTGTGCGCTCTTTCTCGTCTGTGGTAACCACGGACGCAAGACCGCCGTAAGGAATTTGAAGCATGGTGTAGCTCATGCCGAACATGATGTAAGTCACGGTTGCGTAAATGCAAGTGCCTACGGGGTTTACGTCATAAGTGAGTCCCGGCCACTTGACAAACATCAATATAGACGACGCGACAAGCGGAATTGCCGCCCACAAGAACCAAGGACGATATCTGCCCCATTTCGTAAGTTTGACGCTGTCGCAAATTCTGCCCATAATGGGATCGTTGATTGCGTCCCAAATACGCGCGCCGATAAACATCAACATGATAAACAGCGGTTGAAGATGGAAAATATCGGTGTAGAACTTTTGAAGCAACGACGTTACAAGGCCGAACACCAAGCAGCAAGCCGTATCGCCCATTGCATAGCCGATGTAGTCTTTTGTTTTGAGTCCGCTCGTGCGCGAAATGAAACTCTGCTCTGTCGCTTGCGCGACGTTTTGCGTATCGCTCATAATAACTCCCTTTTGCAAATTTATTGCGATTTTGTTTTATTTTTATTTTCGTCATAAGGCGTTTTGACACCTATGCCGCGTTTATCTTTTTGCGTTTTCTTCTTCTTTGCGCTTTTCAAGCTCTTGCACAAACAAATCCTCGTCGAACGGAATTTGCACTTCTTTGTGCGTCCAACTTGCAAGGTGAATTGCGTTTGAGAAGGTCAAACCGATTATGCCCTGCTCGCCGGGAGCCATAAACTTGTCTGTCTTTTTGAGAAGATAGTCGGTGTAGTTTTTGATGATACCCACGTGTTGCGGCGGATACTTGGTTATATTGAGTTTGTGGCAAATTCCGCGATATGTGTGAACTTTCGTTTTGGGTTTGCCCATAAACACTGTGTTGTGCTCTGAAAAAGCAGGTTCGAGTTCCGCATTTTCGGTGAATACAAGTTTGCCGTTTTCAATGACGATCTTGCCGCCTTCGCCCGTGATTTCAAGTCTATTCGTGCCGGGTGCGTCGTGCGTCGAGGTTATAAACACGCCCGTTGCGCCGTTTGCAAACTTGCAATACGCCGTGACGTCGTTTTCGACGCTGATGTCGCGTCCCACCGTCGATGCGGTTGCCGTTACGCTCACCGGAAGCCCTGCAAGCCAGGTGAACAAATCCAGTTGGTGAGGACATTGATTGAGCAACACGCCGCCGCCTTCTCCCCACCACGTACCGCGCCAGCCGCCTTGTGCGTAGTATGCGCGCGGACGATACCAATCGGTGATTATCCAAACGATTCTGGTGAGTTTGCCCAAACGGCCGCTGTCGATAAGCTCTTTTGCCTTGATGTAAAGAGGATTCGTGCGTTGGTTGAACATCATGCCGAAAAGAAGTTCGGGATGCTTTTTCGCCTCCTCGTTCATCTCTTTGACTTGCTTTGTGTAAACGCCTGCGGGCTTGTCGCAAAGCACGTTGAGCCCGGCTTTCATCGCGTCCGTTGCGATTTGCGGATGGAAATAGTGCGGAGTTTCAACCATAACGACGTCGATAAGTCCAGATTTGAACATATCCTGATAGTTGTCGAAAACCTTGACTCCTTTGAGGTTCTCCTCTGCGTACTTGCGTCTTTCAGGGGATATATCGCACACCGCGGTGAGCTTTGCGCCCTTGACGAGCGAGGAGAGTTTAGTAAATATCTTTGTATAGAACGTGCCTTGTTTGCCTATGCCGACAATGCCGTATCTGACTTGTTTTTTGTCCATTATTTCACCTCTGCAAGCAGTTTTTTGAGATTTTGATATTGCCACAAGAACACTTGCTTTCTAGACGCGCAAGCAAAATAGCATCTGTGCATCTTCTTGTCGATGAGTCTGAACGCTTTAAAATAGTCCTTCATCGCAAATTTCACAAACGGCACGAAGTACACCACGGGTTTCATAACCGCGTATTTGAAAGTGTGCGGTTCAAGCGTCATAAAGCCTTGGTATCCGCGCTCTTTCAAGCTCTTCAAAATGTAGGTGTAGCAACCCTCGCCCGTTCCGACAGGGACTTCCACTTTGTACTCGGAGCAATCTTTTATATGGTAATATACGACGTAATCTTTGAGCATATCGAACGCCTCTTTGGGATTGACGTCGCATTGCACGTAGTTGCTTGCGTCGAAGCACAAAACGAAATCTTCGTCGTTTATCGCATTGTAAATTTCAAGCACTCTTTGAGGCACGTCGCCGTACACTTTCTTCTCGTTCTCGTGCAAAAGTTTCACACCGCTGCCCTTGACGATAGCAAGCATTTCTTTGAGCCTTGCAATGACTTTCTCGGAGCAATCTTTTGGATCTTTGTCGCCGTAGAAGAACGAGAAAACGCGGATGTATTTGCATTCCATAAGTTGTGCGATTTTGACAAGCTCGGCAAGTTGTTTCTTTTGTTTTGCAAAGCCTTCTTCGTCGTCGATGCCGACTTTTCCTATCGGCGAACCGATTGAAGAAAAGCGCACGTTTTCTTTTTTGAGAACGGGATAAATCTTTTTCTTAAACTCTTCGAAAGTGTAGTCGGCAATGTTTTTGCCGTCCACGTTTCTAGGGCACATATAAGTTTCGCCAAGTTCGTGCAAAACGCCGATTTGGGTACTTAATTTGTTGCTAATCTCATCATAAAACCCCGATATTGTAATTTGCTGCATAAATTTATACCTTTTTGTATTCTATTGTTTATGAGTGCAAACTCCCTTAACGTTGCACTCTTCCGCTTGCGTTTCCTCTTGCAAGATTGAGCACTTCTTCTTTTGAAACCATGTTGTAATCGCCCTCGACGGAGTGCTTCAAACAACTTGCCGCCACGGCAAATTCGATTGCGTCCTGCGCGCCGAAATCGTTTGTAAGCGCATAAATAAGTCCTGCTCCGAAGCTGTCGCCGCCGCCCACTCTGTCCACGATATGCATATGATATTTCTTGCCGAAAAACGCACGATTCGCAACGTACAGCATGCCCGACCAGTTGTTGTCGCTTGCGCTCAAACTCTCGCGCAAAGTGATTGCAACCGCTTTGAATCCGAATCTGTCGGTGAGTTGTTTTGCAACCGAAACGTAACCTTCTTCGTTGAGCTTGCCGCTTTCGACGTCGGTGTTTTCCGCCTCGATGCCGAACACGTCTTTTGCGTCCTCTTCGTTTGCGATGCACACGTCTACGTGTTTAAGCACGTCGCTCATAACAGCGCACGCCTTTTCACTCGTCCAAAGTTTCTTTCTGAAATTGAGGTCGCAAGACACGGTGAGCCCGTTGTCCTTTGCCGCCTTGACCGCTTCGAGAGTGATTTTCGCCATATTGTCGGACAGTGCCGGCGTTATGCCCGTAAAGTGAAACCAATCTGCGCCCGAAAAGATGTCGTCCCAATCGAAATCGTCCTCGCTCGCCGTTGCGATTGCGGAGTACTTTCTGTCGTAAATGACTTTGCTGGGGCGTTGACTTGCGCCCTTTTCGCAATAATAAATGCCCACTCTATCGCCGCCGCGAACGATTTTCGAAGTATCGACGCCGTATTTTCTCAACGAATTTACCGCGCTTTGCCCTATCTCGTGCGTGGGGAGTTTGGTCACGAAGCATGCGTCCGCACCGAAATTTGCAAGCGATACGGCAACGTTTGCCTCCGCACCGCCGAAAGTCGCTTCGAGCTTGTCGCTTTGCACAAAACGCAGATAGTTCTCGGGTTGCAAACGCAACATCAATTCACCGAAAGTTACAACTCGCATATCTTCACAATCTCCTTGCAGTTATTGACTATATCGCCTTTCATCATAAACGAGCCGCCGACTGCGTACACCTTGTCGAAATCGAGATATTCTTTGAGGTTGGCAAGGTCGACGCCGCCCGTCGGAATGAATTTGATTTGAGGAAACGGCGCGGCAAGAGCCTTCATTGCTTTAAGTCCGCCATACACGCCGGCAGGGAAAAACTTGACTATATTAAGTCCGTAAGAGAGTGCGCGCATAATCTCGGTGGGCGTTACGCAACCGGGATAATACGGCACGTCGTTTGCAATGCAGTAGCGCGCCACTTCGTCTGAAAAACCGGGTGAAACGATAAACTTCGCGCCCGCTTTGACCGCGCTTTTCGCCTGCTCTTCGTTTATAACCGTGCCTGCGCCTATATTCATATCCGCAAACTCTTTTACGCCTATTGCAATCGCTTCTTTCGCACAAGCGGTGCGGAACGTGATTTCGGCGCAGTTTATGCCGCCCTCTCTGAGTTTGGACAGCGTTGCGACGGTGTCGTTTGCGTCGTTAATCACGACGACGGGAATAACTTGTTTCATATCACACCCCGCTGTATGCCGAAAAGCCGCCGTCCACGGGGATAACCGTGCCCGTAACGAAGCCGCTCGCTTTGTCGTCGGCAAGCCACAACAAACAACCGATAAGGTCGCTTATCTCGCCAAACTTTTTCATAGGCGTTGCGTTCAAAATCTTGCCAGTTCTCGCCGTCGGCGTGCCGTCTGCGTTGAACAAAAGCGTTCTGTTTTGATTGGTCACGAAAAAGCCCGGCGCAATTGCGTTGCAACGAATTTTGCAAGGCGCAAAATGCACCGCAAGCCACTCTGTGAAGTTGGAAATGCCTGCCTTTGCCGCGCTGTACGCAGGGATTTTGGTGAGAGGTCTGAATGCGTTCATCGACGAGATATTGATGACGTTTCCGCCCGTCTTTACCATGTCTTTGACAAACACTTGCGACACCAAGAATGCAGACGTAATGTTGAGGTCGAACACAAATTTGAGTCCGCTCTCGTCAAG
>ENA-OYZM01000023-OYZM01000023.1-human-gut-metagenome-genome-assembly--contig:-NODE-23-length-76813-cov-26.464746_pt1 | contig 76813 bp, 73 predicted proteins | sample MGYA00243291_ERZ653477 | MGnify/ENA primary metagenome ERZ653477 (study PRJEB26926, sample SAMN06165024) | human gut metagenome | biome: ENVO:00009003; feature: ENVO:2100002; material: ENVO:00002003... | reverse complement strand
CGACGCAGCGACACCAACGACTGACAACCCGCATTGGGGCTACGCCCCAAACCCCCGTTAGACATTTATAGAAAGGAGTAAAAGCATATTATGACCGTAAAGCCGAATATAAAAAAGAACTTCAATATAACGTGGCTGCTCCTGTACGGCGCAGGACTTATCACTGTCGGTATACTTGTACTTGTAAACGGAAAAATAGTGGTAGAGCCTGCCGCAAGGCTGGGCGGTATCTTTATCGTTGCAAACGGTATCCACCGCCTTATCCGTGCCTACGCAAGACATCAGCGACTGCCCGTGTTCAGCGGCATCGGAAACATTATAATAGGACTTATATCCGTTTTCTTCCCTGCCGCTACTCTTGCGCTTCTGTCGTTTATATTCTCGCTTTACGTTTTTCTTAATGCCCTTGTGAAATTCATCGACTTCGGCACAGCTCTTAAAAATGCCGTTCCCGATGCGTTCTATGACTTTTTTTCGGGAATATTCTTCACCGTTTTCGGCATTATTATGCTTTTCGGTACTCTTATGGGAAGTCAGGGTATGCTTGTTGTCATCGGACTATATTGCATAATTTACGGTGCAGGCGAGCTGAGGCTGTTTATCCGTGAGGCCGCTCCGAATAAAGCCAAAGGCATCATCCGCCGCAGGATACGCTTTTCGCTTCCTCAGGTCATAACCACGTTCATACCGCTGAAAACCTTGCGCAGTTATACCGAGCGACTTGATTCCCGTGAGATAGATATTGAAAAACTGCAAAACGAGGAGCGTTACGAGAAAAGCGCAGACACCCCCGATATACACGTTCTTATCCACGTCAGTGCCGACGGAGTAGGCTCTATAGGACATTGCGACCTTGTGCTGAACGGCACGGTAATATCCTACGGAAATTACGATAAAGCGTCGGAACGCCTGTTCGGCGGCATCGGTGACGGTGTGCTTTTCAAAGCGGATTTTGACAAGTATATAAATTTCTGCGTTTATCACGATCTGCAGATGGTGTTCGATTTCGGCATAAAGCTGTCGGAAAAACAGCTTGCAAAAGTCAGAAAAGGCATAGCAAAGCTTGAACGAAACATCACCCACTGGAAACCGCCCTATCAGCTTGCAACCGAAAACAGCCCCACCGCCGACATTGCGGATTTTGACGATTATTGCAGTTCGCTGTGGAACGGCACACACGCACGGTTCTTTAAGTTTAAAAGCGGCAGATTCAAGACCTATTTCGTTATGAGTACAAACTGCGTTTTCCTTGCGGACTATATACTCAGCAAGGCAGGAACCGATATAGTAAAGACCGCAGGCATAATAACCCCCGGCGATTATTACGATTATATGCAGAGCGAATATGCCCTCCCCGGCGGAATAGTCATAACCCGTGACATTTACAGTAAATATAATGTTTCGCCGGCTGAAACTTAAGTGAAAATCCTTGAACTTGACACGATAGTGTGATATACTACAATAGGACAAGAATTTACATTTACGGGCAATATAAAAATACCCCCCGCATAAAGAAAGGACATACTATGAAGCTAAATATCAGGTTAACAGCGGCAATACTTGCCTGTGCGTCAATTCTGACGTCGGCCTGCGCCTGCTCATCTCAGAATGCAAGCTCCGTTACAGACGGCAAAAACGAAAGCAGTTTAACGGAAAGCTCCGCTACAGAAAGCAAGGATAATACAAAAAGCGATACAACAAGCGATAATTCATCCGCATCTTCAGAAAGCACAGTTTCTTCCGATGAATCATCGTCCGAAAACAAGAAGCCTGTCGGCGTTGACGGCGTTCAGACAAACGGTCAGCTTGTCGTTGACATAGACGGTCATACATGGGGCATCTCCCTTTACGGCGGCGGCGACGGCGCAAACTATGCGTCATACCTTAACGAGTTCAAGGAAAAGGTAGGCTCATCGGTAAACGTATTCAATATGGTAGTGCCTACAGCAGGTGCATACTACCTTCCCGAAGGCTATGAAAAATACAACGCAAGCCACAGGGATTCGATAAACAGCATAGCAAACAAGCTGGTGAACGTGATAAACGTTGACGGATATGCCGCACTTGAGGCGCACACAAACGAGTACATCTATACCCGTACCGATCATCACTGGGAACCCCTCGGCGCATATTATGCGGCAAAGGCTTTCTGTGAAATGGCACAGGTACCCGTAAAGGAGCTTTCGACCTACAAGACGGAAACGATAGAAGGCTTTGTCGGAACAATGTACGCATTTACCGAGTATAATGAGCGTATCAAAAACGACCCCGATACCTTCACCTACTATATCCCCTCTACAGATTACACCGCCACTTATTATACCACCGATTTCAAGGTTGATGAGCAGTTCACACAGTTCCACAGCATATTTGTAGATCAGCCTGCAAGCGGCGCATATTCGACCTTTATGGGCGGTGATCAGAAGATAGTAAAGATAGAAACCGCAAACAAGAACGGCAGAAAGCTCTGCATTTTCAAGGACAGCTACGGCAATGCCGAAGTTCCCTTCTTTATAGATTCCTTTGAGGAGATCTACGTTTGCGACATCCGCTACTTTGACCTTTACGCACCCGACTTTATTAAGGATAACGGCATTACCGACGTTCTGTTCACAATGTGTACATTCTCCGCTGTCGGCGAAAATGCAGAGGGTATAAAGAACAACCTGCTTTCAAAGTAAATCTCTGACAGGTTTTCTGAAAGGAGGAGCAGTATGAAAAAGCTCCCGAAGATAACAGCGCTTATATTGACATTATCGCTCGCCTGCGGATGCTCGGAGGTTTTCCCCGACAGCAACGCAAGCGGCAAGGACACATCGGCATACACCCTACTACCCGACCCCGTATCATCGGAAGCCCCTTCGGACACCGAAAGCGAAGAAACCGGACAGCCCGATACCTCCGCTCCCGAAACGTTACCGCCGGATACTTCTGCCGAAGAAACCTCCGCTCCCGAAACAGACGGCACTTCTGCCGAAGAAAGCTCCGCCCCCGCAATTAGCACCGATATAAACAGCTACAGGGCGATAGGCGACAACGGCATATTAGTCGCAGGAATGGATAATCACTACCGTGGAATTATGTTCTACGGCGGTACATACGGCTACTGCGACCAATATATGACCGATGTAAAGGCGTTCCAGTCGGCACTTCCCGAAGTAACGGTATATTCTATGGTAATACCGACCTCTGTCGATTTCTACAATCCGACCGAATACAAGGGCTACACCGAGCTTCAGAAGGATAAGATAGATTATATCGAAAGCGGACTTAAAAGCACAGGCGTTACAAACGTCAGTGTGTATGATACTCTGTCAAAGCACACCTCAGAGGAGATATACTCAAGGACGGACCACCACTGGATGCCGCTCGGCGCATATTATGCCGCACAGGTGTTCTGCAAAACGGCAGGTGTTAAAGTGCCGGATATAAAGAATTACCGCAAGGAAACCTGCGGCGGTTATGTCGGCTCGATGTATTACTATTCGTCCGATGAGCATCTTAATAACGACCCCGAAACCTATGCGGTCTACTATTCTCCGAACGAGGATAAGCTGAAAACCACATATTATGACCGTTATTACAGCAACGGCTATGACAGCAGCCTTTTCCTTTGCGACAACGCAAGCTATTACTACCTGTCGTTTTTAGGCAGTGACGATCTCATCGCCCATATAAAGACCAACGCAAAGACAGGCAGAAACTTAGTTGTGATAAAGGAAAGCTACGGCAACGGGCTTATCCCGTTCTTCACTGAGAGCTTTGATAATATCTATGTGCTTGACCTGCGCTACTGCGAGGTAAACGCAATAAAATTCTGTAAGCAGGTCGATGCGACCGATCTGCTGTTTGCAAACTGCGCCTATACCGTTGCAGGCGGCAACTGCGACTACTTCTCATATATAAGAAACATTTAAGGAAGATTACATGAAAGAACTTGAATACCCCTTCGACAGCGGTTATCTGCTGAAAAAGAAACGCTCTATAAAAAGACAGCTCCTGTCAGACGGCAGTGTGCGTATAAAGAAAAAAATCGCCGTTCTCGGCGGCTCAACCACGAACGATATAATAAATATGCTCGAATTATTCCTGCTGAACTACGGCATCGAGCCGACCTTCTACGAGTCGGAGTACAACCGTTACTGGCAGGACGCAGTATTCGGAAATGAGGAGCTTGACAACTTCTCGCCCGACCTTATTTTCGTTCACACGTCCAACCGCAGTATTCTGAAATATCCTGCGATAACCGACAGCAAGGAGCAGACAGACGCTCTTTTTGCCGAGCAGATGAAATATTTTGAAACGATGTGGGAAAAAATAGCTGAGCGCTACCACTGCCCCGTAATCCAGAATAACTTCGAACAGCCGTATTTCAGGCTTATGGGCAACCGTGATGCGTTTGACTGCCGAGGCAGAGTGAACTTCATAAACAGGCTGAACACAGCGTTTGCCGATTATGCCGCATCGCACGAGAGCTTTTATATCAATGATATAAACTATGTCAGTGCCTGCTACGGTCTTGACAAGTGGAGCGAGCCGTCCTACTGGCACCTGTACAAGTACGCAATGTGCGTTCCTGCGATACCCGACTTTGCATTCAATTTAGCGGCAATAATAAAGTCAGTATTCGGCAAGAACAAGAAAGCGCTTGTACTCGACCTTGATAATACATTATGGGGCGGAGTTGTCGGAGATGACGGTGTTGACGGCATTGAAATAGGACAGGAAACCCATATGGGACAGGTCTATGCCGAATTCCAGAAGTATCTCGGACTTGTGAAGGATACAGGCGTAATGCTGACCGTCTGCTCGAAGAACGATGAGGAAAACGCCCTTGCAGGCCTTAATCACCCCGAGGGCAGTTTAAAGCCCGATGATTTCATAATGATAAAGGCAAACTGGGATAACAAGGACAGAAATATCGAGGCAATAGCGACAGGGCTCAACATCGGACAGGATGCGCTCGTATTCCTTGACGATAACCCTGCCGAGCGTGCGATAGTTTCCGCACAGTTGCCTACAGTAGCCGTTCCCGAAATGGAGCGTCCGGAGGATTATATAAGAGTGGTAGACCGCTCACGCTTCTTTGAGATAACCGCTTTTTCAAGCGATGATTTAAAGCGTAACGAAATGTACAAGGAGAATGCGGTAAGAGCCGCACAGCAGGCACAGTTCACCGACTACGGCGAGTATCTTCACAGCCTTGAGATGGTGGCTGTGATAGATGACTTCCTGCCTGTCTATCTCCCCCGCATAACACAGCTTACAAACAAGAGCAACCAGTTCAACCTCACCACAAAGCGTTTTACGACCGCAGAAATGGAGCAGGTATTCGCAGATGACAGCTATATCAGGCTGTACGGCAGGCTTGCCGACAAGTTCGGTGACAACGGCATAGTATCGGTAGTTATCGGAAAGGTGAACGGCGATACGCTCGACATAGATTTATGGCTTATGAGTTGCCGTGTGCTTAAGCGCGATATGGAATACGCAATGCTCGACAATCTCTGTGACAGAGCAAAACAGCGTGGACTTAAGACGGTAAAGGGATATTATTACCCCACCGCAAAGAATAAAATGGTGAAAGAGCTGTACGGCGACTTCGGCTTTACGAAGGTCAGCGAGGACGCAGACGGCAACACCGTATGGGAGCTTTCGCTTTCGGGCTACGAGCCTAAAAACAAGTATATTACTGTAGAAAGGAACAAGTAAAATGAGCGAGCAGGAAATTTACGAAAGATTAAACGAAGTTTTCAGAAACGTATTCGACGATGACGATATCGAGGTCGAAGCAGGCACAACAGCAGATGATATAGAGGACTGGGACAGCCTTGAGCATATCAACCTCATCTCCGCTGTAGAAGACGAATTCGGCATCCGTTTCAAGATGGGCGAGGTTTCTTCGATGAAGAACGTCGGCGAAATGGTCGACATAATAAAATCCAGAGCCTAATGGCGAGTCGCCGCTGACAATTCCGCCTGCGGCTGTGAGCCGCTTCAAATTCCGCCTTTGGAATTGTCGGCGGTCAGCTAAGATTAGCAGAACGGCGGAGTTACACAAAGCAATAAAGCAGATAAGCGGTCACAGCGACAAGCTGTGACCGCTTTTTTATATTATTATCACCCCCCCTTCTCCACCGCATAACCTTCCAAAACCGCACCATCCCTTGCTTTGCGCCATCACACTTGCCTCCCTTGTCAAAGGTGAGGTGCTGTCGCCCGAAAAAATTCGGGCGACTACCGGAGGGATTGCTTTCCGTTGCACCGAATACTGCCATTCCCACAACCATTGCAAAAGGACAACACCCCCTTCGCTCTGCACTAAACTTGCCCGCCCTCGAAAAAGGGTGAGGTTCTGTTGCTCGGTCAATCCGAGCCAACTATGGTGGGGATTGTAATTGTTCAGCAGTTGTTTGCCTAATTACTTTGGTTGTCTCCCTCTTTCGACAAGTTTATCTATTCGAATAGCGACCCGAGAAGTGCTGTCCGACAAATAGCACTATCGGTAGCCTGCTGTCATAACCTAAGCTGAATGATATAACAGAAGTACATCAAATACAAGACTTTTTCCACAAACTTAAGCCACAGCTTTTTACTGCGGCTTTTCATTTTCTGCTTTACCGGAGGTGTCTATGAATCGTTACAATGAGCTGATGAAACGTTTGCTCGCTGTGTGCGAAGCTCAGCCCGAAATAAAGGCGATAATAATTGTCGGCTCGCAGGCAAGAGAAATTTCAAAGGCGGACGAATATTCCGACCTCGATCTGATTATCGCTTGCTCTGACCCGAAAATATTGCTTTATGAAAATAATATAATAAACAAACTGGGTAAGCCTGTATATTCGTTTGTTGAAGATAGTTTTGCAGGATAAAAAGAACGCCGCATACTATTCGAAAAATCACTTGATGTTGATATGATTGTTATGTCTGAGGACAGCCTTGTAAATCTACTTAAATCACACAATGCTGATTTTATTCTGAATCGTGGTTTTTCGCTTTGTTATGACGCTTGCGGCATATCACAGCTTATTTGTAAATCATCAAAAATCACACCCTGTGATTTTACCGCTTTATCAGAGGAAAGTTTCCGTAATCTTACAAATGATTTTATGTTCCATACCGTGTGGGCAGAGAAGAAAATCAGACGTGGAGAGTTTTTGACAGCGATAATGTGCGTGAATGACTATCTCAAGACAAAACTGATCACAATTATCGAGATGTATGAACATTGCATTCACGGCACCGCCTACGATACATGGCATAACGGCAGAATGGCAGAGCAGTGGGCAGAGCCGTTCATCGTCGATAAGCTTGGTGATTGCTTTTCCCGCTACGATGCGGACGACCTTCTCTCCGCCCTTACAGCCACAAGAGAGCTGTTTCTGATCCTCGCCAAAGAGTGCGCCTCAGCCTATGGCTACACTATCGGCATACCCGAGATCGACAGCTGAATACAGCAAAGCCGCAGACCGCTTTATCGCAGGTCTGCGGCTGTTTTGTTTACTTTTCACAGAAAAGTTCTATCTGCTCGCCGAGCGTATCGCTGTAGAAAGCGATAACCCTTCTTAATTGTTCGCCGCTGCATTTGAATGAAACGTGGTGTATACCGTTTATCATACATTATACCTCTTACAGCTGTACCGGCTCTATCTTCCATATCTCCTTGGCGTAATCGCTTATCGTTCTGTCCGAGCTGAACTTGCCAGAGAAGCACATATTCGCCCAGCACTTTCTTGCAAAGTCAAGACGGGAGTTTGCATAGTCGCTGTTTGCCTTCAGCTTTGCCTCAACGTAGGATTCAAGGTCGCCGAGCAGGTAGTAATGATCGGGAACGTGCCAGCTTGCGCCGTCTGTCAAAGCAAAGTAAAGCTCCTTGAAATCGCCTGTTCCGCCATCGCTCACCGTGCCGTCAATAAGCGTATCAAGCACCCGCTTGATTTTCGCGTTCTTGCTGACGAGCTTTCTCGGGTCATAGTCCTTCATTATCTTTTCAAGTTCCTCAACCCTTGCGCCGAAGATGTAGTTGTTGCTTTCGCCTGCCTCCTGCACTATCTCTACATTTGCGCCGTCATATGTGCCGAGAGTAACAGTGCCGTTGAGCATAAACTTCATATTTCCCGTACCGGACGCTTCTGTTCCTGCGGTAGAGATCTGTTCTGAAATATCGGCGGCAGTAACCAGCTTTTCCGCATAGGAAACGTTGTAATTCTGCACGAATACGACCTTTATCAGCTTGTTTACTTCTTCATCGGCATTGATAAGTCTGCCTATCTCGTTTATATACTTGATGATAGCCTTTGCCCTCATATATCCGGGAGCGGATTTTGCACCGAAAATAAACGTGGTCGGGTAGAAGTTATTTATGCTTCCGTCCTTGATACCGAAGTAGATATAAAGGATGCTGAACGCATTCAGAAGCTGCCTCTTATATTCGTGCAGACGCTTTATCTGAATATCAAAAATGCTGTTTGTATCGACTTCGATGCCGTCCTTTGCCTTCATATATGCAGCAAGCTGATTTTTCTTTTCCTGCTTTATATCCATAAATCTCTGCATCATATTGTTGTCGCCACGAAGTCTTTCAAGCGTTTTCAGCCTTGAAAGGTCTGTCACCCACGAATTATCACCGAGCTGTTCGGTTATGAGCGATGATAACTCCTTGTTGCAAAGGGCAATCCAGCGTCTTGGGGTAATGCCGTTTGTCTTGTTCTGGAATTTCTCGGGGAAAAGCTGATACCAGTCCTTTAAAACATCGTTCTTAAGTATCTCGGTATGGAGCGCCGCAACGCCGTTTGTGTAGCTTGAGCAGTAAACCGCCATCTTAGCCATATGTACAACGCCGCCGGAAATCATCTTCATATAGTCGGTCTTGCCCTTGGGCATATCCTTTGCGTACATTTCGGCAACGAAAGCTTCGTTTATCTGTAAAATAATATCGTAAATTTCGGGCAGGACTTCCTTTACTATATCAAGTCCCCACTTTTCCATAGCCTCAGCCATTACGGTGTGGTTTGTGTAGTTGAATGTCTTTTTGGCAATTTCAAGAGCCTTTTCGAAAGAAAGACCCTCGTTATCTACAAGTATTCTTATAAGCTCGGGGATAGATATGACGGGGTGGGTATCGTTAAGCTGAATAGTTACCTTTTCGTACAGTTTTTCAATGTCGTATCCTGCCGCCTTGTGCTTTTTCACAATATCGGCAAGAGAAGCCGCACAGAAGAAATACTGCTGCTTGAAGCGGAGAATCTTGCCCTCTCTTGTATCGTCATTAGGATAAAGCACTCTCGAAATATCCTCAGCCTTTATCTGCTCTATGCTTGCGTTTACATAGTCCTGTGCATTGAACTTGAGAAAATCAAATGTATTCACAGGCTCAGCCTGCCATAAACGCAGTGTTCCTATGTTTTTTGTGCCGTATGCGACGATAGGCATATCGTAAGGCACTGCAACAACTGTCTGATTTGCAAAGTTTATAATTACCTTGTCGCTTTCGTTTCTTCTGCTCCACGGGTCGCCGTATTTTGTCCAGTCGTCAGCCTCTTCTTTCTGAAATCCGTCAACAATAGACTGCTTGAAAAGTCCGTACTTATAGCGTATGCCATAGCCGTCAAGCGGTAAAGACAATGTAGCGGCACTGTCTAAAAAGCAAGCCGCAAGTCTGCCGAGACCGCCGTTTCCGAGTGCGGCGTCTTCAATTTCTTCAAGGTCGGACAGCTTTGCGCCGAGCGAGGAAAGGACCTCTCTCGCATCGTCCTCAACGCCAAGACAGAGCAGGTTATTGTAAATGGCTCTGCCTACCAAAAATTCGGCTGAGAAATAGCACGCTCTGCGTGTGGCAAGATGAGCCTTTCTGCTGTCTTTCCAGACAGGCGCTATCTGTTTCATTATCGCAGATGAAAGTGCTTCGTGCAGCTGATAGGGCTGTGCCTTGTCCGCTGTAATTTCATACTTGTCGGAAAGTACCGATTCAATATCGGCTTTAAGTAATTCCTTGTTCATAGTTCCTCCAAAAATCATATATCCGTTAATATGCCGATAACGGCATTTGATACCAGAAATCCCTTCGGGGTAAGGCTTATCGTCTTATCATCCGTTTTATACAGGTCATCGGGAATCAGCCTGCACTTTTTTAATATATCGTCTTTTGTTACGCCGAAACGTTTTTCAGCCGTATCAAAATCAAGTCCCTCGCTGAGCCTCAATTTCAGCATTGCCCATTCTTCATAGTCGCCGCATTCACGTTCTGTTATAACAGCAGGCTGAACCTCGCTTTCGATAAACGCTCTGAGGTCACGTCCGACAGCGAAACGTTCTCCGTTGAAATAAGAATGTGCGGCAGGACCTATGCCGAGATATTCCTCGCACCGCCAGTATCTGAGATTGTGTCTGCTTTCCGCACCTGTCTTTGCAAAATTGCTTATCTCGTATTGTCTGAAGCCTTTATCTGAAAGACGTTCTACCGTTTCAAGATAAATATTTGCATATCCGTCTTCATCGGGAAGGATAAGCTGTCGCTTTGAAAACGGCGTATCCGGCTCGATTTTCAGCATATAAGCCGAAATGTGACTTAGCGGCAGGGAAGTCATATAGCTTATCGTTTCAATAAGGCTGTTGCTTGTCTGTAGCGGTATCCCGAGCATTATGTCACCCGAAATATTGTCAAAGCCTGCTTTGTATGCCATTTTTACAGCATCTGCACCGACCTTGCTGTTATGTCTTCTGCCGAGCGCTTTAAGCTCGTTATCAATACCGCTCTGCAAGCCGAATGAAACCCTGTTCACGTTATGTGCTTTTAATGAACAAAGTGCGTTTTCATCGGTACAGCAAGGATTTGCTTCAACGGTAATTTCTGCGCCTGAGGCGATGTACGGCTGAATTTCGTCCATAATATCACATATCTCACGCCAAAGCAGTATCGGTGTACCTCCTCCGAAGTACACCGTGTCAAACCTGAGATTTTCGTCCTGCGACAGATAGTAGCGCAGATTTCTTATCACTGCGTCCTTGTATCTGTTCGCCGTATCGCCGTCATAAGCTACCGAGTAGAAGTCACAGTAGGGGCATTTTGACAGGCAGAACGGGATATGGATATAAAGCCCTTTATTCATCAAGCTTAAGCACTGCCATAAACGCTTCCTGCGGAACTTCGACACTGCCGAGCTGACGCATACGTTTCTTACCCTCTTTCTGCTTTTCGAGCAGTTTCTTCTTACGGGTAATATCGCCGCCGTAGCACTTTGCAAGTACATCCTTACGCATAGCCTTTACGGTTTCTCTTGCAATAATCTTACCGCCGACCGCCGCCTGAATAGGTACTTCAAACAGCTGACGGGGAATGTTGTCCTTTAATTTTTCTGCGATCTTTCTTGCCCTTGCATAAGCCTTATCCGCATGAACAACGAACGAGAGCGCATCGACAACCTCTCCGTTAAGAAGTATATCGAGCTTTACAAGACGTGACGGAACAAATCCCGACATTTCATAATCATAGCTTGCATAGCCCTTTGTGCGTGATTTCAGAGCATCGAAGAAATCGTATACTATTTCGTTCAGCGGAAGATCGTAGTGCATCTCAACACGGTTAAGATCAAGGTATTTCATATCCTTGAAGGTGCCTCGTCTTTCCTGACACAGATCCATTATACTGCCGACATATTCAGACGGAGTGTAGATATTCGCCTTTACCATAGGCTCTTCCGCCACTTCTATTTCGGATGGGTCAGGGTAGTTCGTGGGGTTATCAATAAAGATAGTTTCGCCGTCTGTCTTTGTTATCTTGTATACAACAGACGGTGCGGTGGTAACAAGGTCAAGATTATATTCACGTTCAAGTCGTTCCTGAATGATTTCCATATGCAGAAGTCCTAAGAATCCGCAACGGAAACCGAAGCCGAGCGCTATAGAGGTTTCCGGCTCGAATGTAAGCGAAGCATCGTTAAGCTGGAGCTTTTCCAGAGCGTCACGCAGATCGCCGTACTTTGCACCGTCAGCAGGATAGATACCGCTGTATACCATCGGGTTTACGTTACGGTAGCCTGCAAGGGCTTCTTTTGCAGGGTTGCTTACAAGAGTGACCGTATCACCGACCTTTGTATCGCCTATCGACTTTATAGATGCGGCTATATATCCGACCTCGCCTGCACGAAGCTCCTTTGCGTTCTCAAGAGCCTTTGCACCCATATATCCGACATCTACAACATCGAACTCAGCACCGGTAGCCATCATTCTTATCCTGTCGCCCGGTTTTAATGTGCCGTCCTTTATTCTTACATAAACGATAACACCTTTATAAGCGTCATAGTAGCTGTCAAAGATAAGCGCTTTCAGAGGAGCGTTAGGATCTCCCTTTGGAGCGGGAACGTTCTTTACCACCTGCTCCATTACTTCCTTTATGTTTATGCCCATTTTTGCGGAAATAAGCGGAGCTTCATCGGCAGGTATGCCTATTACCGTTTCAATTTCTTCCTTTACTTCATCGGGATGGGCGGAGGGCAGGTCGATTTTGTTTATTACGGGAACAAGCTCAAGGTCCTGTTCGATTGCAAGATAGGTGTTGGCAAGAGTCTGCGCCTCAATGCCCTGTGTTGCGTCCACTACAAGTATTGCGCCCTCGCAGGCATTCAGCGAACGTGAGACCTCATAGTTGAAGTCAACGTGACCGGGTGTATCTATAAGATTGAAAACGTAGGTTTCGCCGTCATCGGCTTTGTATCTCAGCCTTACCGCACGGGCTTTGATCGTGATGCCTCTTTCACGCTCAAGATCCATATTGTCCAGTATCTGTTCTTCCATTTCTCTGTGTGCGACCGTTTCGGTCTGTTCGAGTATTCTGTCCGCCAGAGTGGACTTTCCGTGATCTATGTGTGCAATGATACAGAAGTTGCGTATCTCCTGCATATAGTCTTTATCTGCCAAGCTAAAAATCCTTTCTTTTGTAAAAAATCAGTCTATCCATAAAATTATAGCATAATCCGCACGGAAATGCAAACTATATTTATATATAAATACTGTTTTTAAGAGGGCAAAAAATGAGCGATATGTTATCATACGAGGCTGTACAGCTTAAAAAGCTGCTTGCCGAGGAAAAGGATATACGAAACAGGTATATTTCCGCCGCCGAAGAAATATCCGATCCTCAGCTTAAGGAAAAGCTGCAGAAATGCGCCGCTGTACACGGCAGTCACATCAGTGTTATAAACGGACTTACGGGGGAGAAGAATGATTGACGAGAAAAACCGCCTGAATGAGCTTCTTAGGGCTGAAAATTCGCTTGCACAGAAATATGCCGTGATACTTTGCAGTGCGGTGAGCGGCGATATAAGAACAAAGCTGACGTTCAACCAGCGAGGCATAAACGAAGCGGCATCGTTTATTATTGACGAAATGAATTCACGGGGGTGGAACGTGCCGAAAAGCGTAATGCCGCCGAAAAACTAAAGTTTCCGTCCTTCCTGCCGATATACTTTACAGAAGGGTCAATGAAAAGGTACGGGAAGGGTGGTATTATTATGTCTGCCGTAAACACAAATTATGAATACAAGCCTGCTTACAGCGTAAGTGCAACGGACAAAGCCGACAAGTCGAAGGAAACCTCAACGGTTAAGCTAAGCACGGACGCACAGAAATATCTTGAACAGCTTAAAGGCAAATATAAGAACGTTGATTTTATTGTGGCTGATTTTTCTTCGGATGAGGAGGCACAGAAGCATCTCGCAACAGGAAAGGGCGAGTATAACTGCGTCATAACTCCCGATACTCTTGAAAAAATGGCTACGGACGAAACCGAAAGGGCTAAATTCGAGGGCATTATCGATAAGGCTATAGGCGAACTGCCCGAAATAAGAAAACAGCTCGGCAATGATTCGGAGAATGTTACAAAACTCGGTATCAGCGTTGACAGCGAGGGCAACGTTTCGTATTACGCACTTATAAAGGAAAGTCTTAAAAAGAACGAAAACGTTGAAAAAGCCAAAGAAAAAGCCGCCGAAAAAAAGGCTGAGGAGGCTAAGAAAGAGGAAAAAGAGGAGTATGAGGAACGGCTTGTGACGGCTTCTTCGGTAGAAGAGCTGATAAAGCTGATCAAGGCGGCATATTCCGAGAAATCCGACGATCGCTTTGAAAAGAGCGATAAGAATGACGATGCGCTTAAAATCGACAGGGTAGACTTCAGCGGCGGAAAGGCACAGCCGGCATATGAACAGTATGTTCCGTCTGCCGTTCCCGAAGAAAAGCATCCGTTTGACTTCAAAGCATAAAAAAGAATAGCATTAAAGGACGCTTATCCGTTTTGGGTGAGCGTCTTTTTTTACCTAAAGCGACGCAGTTATAGCCGTATCCGGTATATTCTTGTCCCAAGGATAATAGAATTAACCGGAAAGGACTGATTGTTTGAAAAATACCTATGTAAAAAACACAATAATCCTCTTTGTTTCGATGGTTATAAGCAAGATAGTCGGCGCTGTTTTCAAGATACCGCTCACCAATATACTCGGCGGTATCGGAATGGGCTACTACTCGACTGCGTACAGCCTTTACACGCCTGTTTTCGCTATGACTGCGGCGGCTGTTCCTACCGTTATAATAAAAGCGGTTGCGGATAACATAGCTTTACGCAGATTCGCAAATGCGCAAAAGGTGCTGAGAACGGCTGTCGTGATATTCGGAGCGACAGGTCTTACAGGCACTGCGGCAATACTGGCACTTGCACGGCCGTTTTCGGATACGGTCGCACAATCTCCGCAGAGCGTATGGGGAATAATCGCAATAGCGCCGTCGGTTTTTCTGTGCTGTATATCATCGGTATATAAGGGCTATTATGAAGGGTGCTGTAATATGATGCCGTCGGCTGTGTCGCAGGTCGCAGAATCGGTCTGCCGTGCCGTGACCGGACTTTCTGTGTCGCATCTTATAATAGAATACGGAATGAAATGCTATGCAGGCGGCGAAAGTGTATTCGGAGTTATCGCAGGAAGTGAAAGCGAGGCTGTGGATATAATAATGCCTTATGCGGCGGCAGGTGCGGTTCTTGCCGTTACGGTGAGCGAGCTGTGTGCACTCGTTTGCCTGCTTGTGAGGAAAAAAGTCTGCAAAAGGATTATTGATACATCTGCGGGCGATACCTCGACAGACCGAGTGGCAGTAATTGCAAAACGTCTGATAAAATCCTGCATTCCTGTTTCCGCCGCCGCAATAGTTGTGAATCTTTCCTCGTTCATCGACCTTATCACGATACCACGCTGTCTTAATTTTGCACTTTCGTCCGACCCGGGATATTTTACGGCGTGTTTTTCGGATATAATAAAAGCACAGGGCGGTGCTGTGCGGCTTGCAAACTTTATGTACGGCAGTTATACAGGCCTTTCGTGGACTATGTTCATGCTGATACCTTCTTTCACGGCTATGTTCGGCAGGAGCGCACTGCCGCAGATAGCAGGTGCGTGGACGCTCGGTAACAGGAAGGAATTCGAACGCAAGGTGACGGTCGTTCTGCGTTCAAACTTTGTTATCGGGTTTCCGCTGTATCTCGGACTGTCGGCTATGAGCAGGCAGATACTTGAGTTTTTGTTTTCGGGCAGACAGCAGGAGGTGACGGTGAGTGCGACATCGCTATTTATACTGGGGCTTGGCGGTGTTTTTCTGACCTTGTCATCTACGTTTATTTCAATATTTCAGGTCATCGGACGGTCGGATCTTCCTGTGAAACTCATGCTGCCGGGCTGTGCGGTAAAGCTGATATTCAATGTGTTTACAATATCTGTACCGGCTATCAATATAAACGGGGCGGCTGTTTCAACGGTAATTATGTATGCGGCGGTCGCACTGGGAGGATATTTTGCGCTTGAAAATGTCACCGGGATAGATTTTCACATTATCAGAAGAATGGCTGTTCCTCTGAGTGCGGGGATAGTATGCGCTGTCGTATCACGCATTGTGTATGGCTTTGTCGGGGAAAGCGTCAATGCTGTGGCGGCTCTGTTTTTGCCGATAGCTTCGGGCGGTGCGGTTTATATAATTTTACTGATAATCTTCAACGAGATTAATCTTAAATCTTTGCTAAATCGACAAAAAAGAAAAAAATTCTGAAATTATCTTGATATTTGACAGATTTTAGAGTATTATTATATAAGATTAAAAACGGGCTGAAAAAAGAGTCCGACAGGTATTGGAAGTGTACGATTTGGATTTTGAAATTAAAGACAAGTATGATATTGATGATCTTCTCGAAGTGACGAGGATACTCAGAAGCGAGAACGGCTGTCCGTGGGACAGAGAGCAGGATCATAAGTCGGTCAGGATGAATGTTCTGGAGGAGGCTTATGAGGTGATGGAGGCTATCGACGCAGATGATGCCGCAATGCTTAAAGAAGAACTCGGAGATCTGCTTTTTCAGGCGGTATTTCACTGCGAGATCGAAAAAGAGCGTGGCAGGTTTGAATTCAACGATATATGCGACGATGTCACAAAGAAGATGATATATCGTCATCCGCACGTTTTCGGAGATGTAAATGTCAACAATTCAGACGATGTTCTTAAGAACTGGGACAAGCTCAAAAAGAAATCCAAACATCAGGACACCGTTGCGGATACTCTCGACAGCGTGCCGATGGTACTGCCTGCGCTTATGCGTGGCGAGAAGGTCTTCAAGCGTGCGTCAAATGCCGGCGTAGCGCTTTCCGGTACAAGCGAAGCCGTTGATCTTGTGAAAGAAAAGCTTGCAAGCCTTGAGTTAGCTATTAATGACAAAAACGAAGCACTTACCGAAGATAATTTTGGGGAACTTTTACTCTCTTGCTGTATTTTATCACGTTTTATCAAAAAAGATTGCGAAAAAGCCTTGACTTTTGCTGTAAATAAGTTTATAATGCGTTTTAGAGAGCTTGAGAGTAATACGAGGTCGCAAGGCAAAACGCTCGACAATCTGTCAGATGAGCAGATAAAAGCGCTGTTTTTAAATTCTGATTAACCGTAAAGCAATTAGTCGGTTGACCGTATTACGTCTGTTAGCTTTTATGCTTAACAATATTAATAATTTTAATTGGAGGATTACTCAAATGACAAAAGCAGAATTAGTTACAATGGTTGCTGAAAAGGCAGATCTTACAAAGAAGGATGCAGAAAAGGCAATCTCAGCTTTAGTTGAGAGCATTTCAGAAACACTTGCCAAGGGCGAAAAGATCCAGCTCGTTGGTTTCGGTACATTTGAAGTTCGTGAGCGTGCAGCTCGTGAGGGTGTTAACCCCCGTACAGGCGACAAGATCAAGATCGCTGCTTCTAAGGTTCCCGCTTTCAAGGCAGGCAGTGCTTTAAAGGATGCAGTTGCTAAGTAATTAAGTCTGGTTCAATAGCGGAGGCAGTATTTTTACAGCCTCCGTTTTTTGTTTTAAAGGAAAGGTTTATTATGCGGCTTGATAAATTTCTTAAAGTATCACGTCTTATCAAAAGAAGAACAGTGGCAAATGAGGCGTGTGACGCTGAAAAGGTTTCGGTAAACGGTAAACCTGCAAGAGCCTCTTATGATGTCAAGGTCGGAGATGAGATTGAGATAAATATGGGCAAAAGCCCGCTTAAGATCCGTGTTCTTAAGGTGGTCGAGATGGTCGGCAAGGACGGAGCCTCAGACCTTTACGAAGTGGTATAAGCATAATACGGACATACCCCGAATATTATTTATCATGCGGTAAATAACATTCGGGGGTGTTTTTTATGGAAAAATCACTGCAGAAGCTGACGCTGACCGACAGGAGAAAGCTGGAGGTGGGCGGAGTGCTTGAAATCATTTCGTACAATGATGAGAACATAACTATGTATACTGCGCTCGGCAATCTGCGTATCGGCGGAGAGAATCTTGAGGTGGGTACAGCGTTCAGTGAAAACGGCACCGTTGAGATAACGGGATACATACGCACGATACATTTTAGTGATAACAAGTCGGGATATGCGGATAATTTCATATCAAGAATATTCAGGTAGGTGGGTGTATGAACGAAGAAACATCGCTGATGTGGCAGATTGCCTGCTTTTGCGTCTGCGGAGCATTGCTGGGGGTCTTATATGAGCCGCTTCGCATATTACGTCTGATAATCCCTCACCACAGCTTTATCACGGGAGTGGAGGATACTGTTTATCTTTCCTTGTGCGGCGTTGTCCTGTTCGGGCTTTCGATGGAAACGGGAAACGGAAATTTCCGCCTTTCGTATCTTTTAGCCGCCTTCGTCGGAGGGGTAGTGTATTTTCTTACTGTGGGCAGGCTTATAAAGATTATTTATTCTGCCGTGATAAAGACCGTTTTCAAGGCGGTGAAATTAATCGGAAGAAAACTACTGCGGCCTGTCATAAGGTGCTTTGTGTCAATTGCACATAAATTGATACTGCCTTTTGTTAAACTTTACGAAAATATTGACGCTAAAATGAAAAAGCATAAAGCAGACTTGAAAACCTCTCCTGAAATGTTATATAATAATACTAATAATCACGGAAGGAATGAGATGTCAGTTGGCAACAGGATCGAAGGCAAAATCGGGAAAATTCAATAAAGTAATGCTTATACTTGCACCGTTGCTCGTAATTGCGCTTGTTATCTGTGTTTATAATTTCATCTCGATACAGGTGGAAATAGCACAGAAGAACGAGGAATTGGCAAAGCTCACCGCCCAGGTAGCCGAAGTGGAGAACGAAAACAAAATGCTGAGCAGATATTCCGATGAACAGTATAAAGTTGAGTATATCGAAACTATCGCAAGGGATAAGCTGGGTTATGCGAAGCCGGAGGAGCGGATATACTACATCGTTCCTGCTGATTGAATAATATGAACAAATGAGGCTTTCACGTTTTTGTGAAAGCCTTTGCTTGTATAAAGTCTTTTATTTGGATATGCTTCTGTTATATCATTCAGCTATGACTATTATAACAGACTACCGATAGTTCTGTTTGTCGGACAGCCGCATTGTTTTTATTTGCACTGCTATTTATTACATTTGCTATCATTTTCTTTTTTTGTAGGGGAGGCGGCTTGCCCCTCCCGTTGCACTAACTTCTAACTATTCACCGAGTTTATAATCTGTCAACTATCAACCGTAACCCAAAGCTCGATTTCCTTGCAAAATGTTTATGGTAAGCACTTCAATATTTCGGGAGGGGCGAGCAAGGCAAGGATGCCTTAGCGTGTGTGCCCAAGGGCTTTGCAAGGACGCAAAGCCAACCAAGCACACACAGACCCTCGCCCTACGAAAAGTTATGCACGAAGCTATACGTATTATCAGGATAGAGCTTTTTTTGAAGAGTCAATGTTAGAGCAGTTGCACCGATACACTCACGAAATTATTAATACCTTGTCGATACGGAAACTGTTTTAAGCGGTGTTGATGATACATTTCTGTGTTGCTTTAATAACAATCAGTTTATCGACAATCTGAGGCTTTCACGTTTTGTGAAAGCCTTTTGCTGTTATATAAGCCCGAAAATCTGAAATGCAGCAATTCCGCTTATGCAGACAATACTGCCGATGATATTGAGCGGCTTTGTGCTTTCCTTGCGGATAAGACCGATAAAGAAAAGCGCTACCATTATCATAGGCTGTATGAATGAATAGTTAGTCATGCTTGTGGCGATAACGGCATTTTCAAGCACAAGTCCGAGTGCGTTCGGTATTTTTGTCAGCGCTACAAATGCACAGCCCTTCGGCTTGTCTTTTATCATCCTTATCGGGTGAACGAAAGGTACAAGCACGGCGGCAAGCAGGATAAGTCCGAAAAGCAGGGCAAAGTATGAGGATATGTACGGCGCAGATGCAGTGATAATAAAGCCGTAGCCGAACTTTGAAAGCAGATAGAAGAACAGCGGTACAGCTATTTTCTTATAGCTGATATGCTCTCTTTCCGACCGTGCTATCATAAAAAGTCCTACGGCAGTGACAACTATCGCCAGTAGTTTTAAAACGCTGAATGTATCCGTAGCGGTTATTATATCGGTCGCATAAGACGCAAACAGGCAAAGACCGAGCCACGCCTTAAGCTCGAATGCAGACATCTCGGTAAGTACAAGTGCAGACATCTTGAATTCAAGCAGCTTCGACACCATAATAAGAACAGCCGCAAGCACAGACTGCCAGCAAAGCTGTAAGTGCATATCGGAAAACGGCATAAGCGGCAGTAAAAGTATAGCTGTAGGCAAAGCCATCAGAAAAGTGAACGAATTGCCGTCAAACTTCAGCTTTGCGACGGAGTATTTGTCGCTGAGACCGCAGACGGTGTAACAGGCGACAACGAGAAGCATCAATACCATAACGGTTATCCCTCTATATTCTTATTTGTTCTTCTTTATTCTACTATAGTATATTCGAGCATTTCATAGTGCAGCTTTGTGCCTATGTCACTGCCGGGCGGTAAAAGCGCCAGCGCTATGAACAGCGTTTCTCCGCTTATTTTTTCCGTAAGTGTGGCGTATTCTCCGCTTATTTCGGTAATAATGTAATCTTTTGGCTCCATAGTTCAGGAACTCTCCTTCTTTTTTGTTTTACTAACTGATTTTATCACAAAAAATTAATTATAACAAGCCTTTTTTACTTGAAACTCATCTTTCGATATGTTATACTATATTTCATCGAAAACGATTACCTTAAAAAAAGTCGTTTTTAGCTAAAATAAAAGTAAAAGAGCAACGGAAAGAAAAGAAAAAACTATGAGAGATCTAACAAAAGGAAGCATAATCCGGCTTATGCTCCTGTTCAGCCTGCCTATTCTGCTTGGCAGTCTGTTCCAACAGGCGTATAACCTGGTCGACATTATAATTGTCGGAAAAAAACTCGGTGAATTATCGCTGTCCGCTGTAGGTTCGACAACGGCGGTGGTGTCGCTTATGTTCAACATTATTAACGGTTTATGCACAGGTTTTGCAATACCTGTTGCAAAGCACTACGGTGCTAACGATATGAACAAGGTGCGGCGCACGGTTGCAGGAATGATTACATATTCTGCAATCATTACCGCTGTAATCATGGCGCTGTGTATAGTGTTTGTTGAGCCGCTGCTTACTGTACTCAATACGCCGGCTGAGATTTTTGAACAGGCGAAGCTGTATCTTACGATAGTGGCAGGCGGACTTATAGTTACGCTTATATATAACCTTGAAGCGAACATTCTTCGTGCTTTGGGCGACAGCGTAGTACCGCTGATAATACTTGTAATTTCAGCTGTGCTGAATGTCGGACTGGATTTTCTGTTTATATTCGGATTCGGTATGGGGGTTGACGGTGCGGCGCTTGCAACGGTTATCGCACAGCTTATCTCCGCTATTGTCTGTTTCGTTTATCTTATAAAAAAATGTCCGTTTTTAAAGCTCGGCAGGTCTGATTTCAGGCTTCACGGCGAGGAGATAAAAAGCCTTCTTGCTTCGGGGCTTGGAATGGCGCTTATGTATTCGATAGTTGACATAGGCTCGATAGTTCTGCAAAACGGCATCAACGGGCTTGGAACGGGCATAATCTCGGCTCATACCGCCGCAAGAAAGATATTCAGCTTTACTATCATGCCGTTCTCGGCTATCAGCGCAACGCTTGTGACATTTGTAAGCCAGAACCTCGGTGCAGGCAAGTTTGACAGGATAAAGAAGAGCATAAAATACGGTCTGCTGATAGGCTACGGCTGGTCAACGCTTGCGGTGCTTATTGTGTATCTGTTCGGAGAACAGCTTGTGCTTATGATAGCACCTGCGGATAACCGTGAAATTATAGATACGGCGGTCAATTATCTGAGGATAAATGTGCCGTTCTACTATGCTCTGAATACGCTTTTGTCGCTGAGATGTACACTGCAGGGACTCGGAAAGAGCGTTGTTCCGATAGGGGCAAGCATTGTCGAGATGATATGGAAGATAGTGACTGTAGTTGCGGTTATCCCCGTATGCGGTTATTTCGGCGTATGTATATCCGAACCGATCATATGGACGGCAAGCGGACTTCTCGTTGCGGTTATTGCAATAAAGACGCTCAGGGCGTTTGAGAAAGCGTAATATTGCGTTTAGATATTTCAATTTTCGGCATTTTAGTTTTTTTTTGAAAAATATTTCAAATAAATGCAAAAATCGCTTGCAAAATTGTTAATATAGTTGTATAATAAATACATTAGTAGCGTTAACGCTAAGAAAGGTTAATTTTATGAACATCTGGCACGATATTGATAACGAAAGAGTAACTCCCAATGACTTTTTAGCTGTCATTGAGATCTCAAAGGGCAGTAAGTCAAAGTATGAGCTTGACAAGAAGACGGGAGTGCTTATACTTGACAGAATACTGTATACATCGACACATTATCCTGCAAACTACGGATTTATCCCCAAGACGCTTGCAGACGACGGAGATCCGCTTGATGTGCTTGTTCTGTGCAACGAGCCTCTTGTTCCGCTTGTGCTTGTACAGTGCTATCCTATCGGTGTTATAAATATGATAGATAACGGAAAGATGGATCAGAAGATAATAGCTATCCCGTTTGAAGATCCCAATTATAACTCTTACAGAAGCATTGAGGGCTTACCCTCGCACATCTTTGACGAAATGCTGCACTTCTTCAAGGTATATAAGCAGCTTGAGGGCAAGGAAACTGCGGTCAATGAGGTTATGGGTCACAAGGCTGCGGTTGAGATTATCAAGGAATGTATAGCAAATTACGATGAGGTTTACGGTGAAAAGTACAACAACATTGATACTGGCAAGTAAATCTCCACGCAGAATTGAACTTATGACGCTGGCAGGCTTCGATTTTTTATCCGTTCCTGCCGTAAAGGAAGAGAAGATAACGGGCGGTACATCACCGTCAGACGCAGTGCTTATGCTATCCCGACAGAAAGCAGAGGAGATAGCCGAAAAATATCCGTATAATACGGTTATCGGAGCGGATACTGTTGTGGCACTCGGTAACGAGATAATGGGCAAGCCTGAGAATGAGCAGGACGCATTTGATATGCTGAAAAAGCTGTCAGGCAAAACACATACGGTACTTACGGGAGTATGCGTAATTTCTCCCGATAAGCATATACATTTTTACGAAAAGACCGAGGTGGAATTCTATCCGCTCGGCGACGATGAGATACGGCAGTATATAGCAAGCGGCGAGCCTATGGACAAAGCGGGCGCTTACGGCATTCAGGAAAAAGGCGCTATGTTTGTAAAACGTATAAACGGCGATTTCTACAATGTTGTAGGATTGCCCGTAGCACGGCTTGCAAGAGAACTGAACGCTCTCACAGAAAAATAATCTTCAGTGAAAGGACGCAAAGGTATGTTATTTTTGAACAACGCATTTACAAAAGATATTACGGAGTACGACGGAGAAGTGCTCAAGGAAGTAAAAACCGTAGACGGAAAGATATATCTTTCAAACGGCGCTATCATTAAAGAGGGTGTTGTCGGAGAATTCTTCGACATTGCCACTAATGACAAATACGGTACTGTATTTGAGGCCGGCGGTCCCGATGAGATCGGTCCTATCGTTGGATTCGCTCCTGTTACGGGCGATTCCGCTCCCGATTATTTCGCATTCTGATTATCGAAGCTAAACAAACTGCGGCAGAGCAACACGCTTTGCCGCTTTTTTTCTTTTCCGTTTTTATGACTTTGGTTGGATTTGCTGTTTTTATAAACTAATTCTTGAATTTTATGCTGAAATATATGTTGCATACAACTGCTATTTGTGTTAAACTTAATGCAAACAAGGAGGAATTGATATGGAAACGGTTTTTTCAAAGCAGTTACAGATGCTCAGAAAGCAAAGCGGTATCACGCAGGAACAGCTTGCAGACAGGCTCGGTGTTACCGCACAGGCAGTATCAAAATGGGAAAACGGGAGCTATCCCGACGGCGATTTACTGCCTAAGATAGCGGACATCTTCGATGTTTCTATAGACAATCTTTACGGCAGAGGAGAGGAAAAGTGTTCGTTTGAACAACAGGTATTGAATCATATGCGGGCTATAGCAGACAGCAGTCAGGATTCTTCTGCCGAGTGGCTTAAAAATTACCTTAATATAATCTGGGCAATGCAGCTTACTGTGTGGCGTGAATGCCGCTATTACTATGGTCTTCCCGATTTTAAAGATTCAAACGGCACGATTGCTTCCGAATGCACCTGTAATACAGGCGTGACGTATATGCGGCTTAATAAGGATTTCCGCTATTTTACATTTATAGAACAGCCGGAGAGTTTCGCAAAACAGTTTTCGGATATTGATAAGCTGTCGGAGTTGTTCAGGTTCTTAGGAGATAAGATGAACTTAAAGGTGGTAATGTATCTTCTTTCTCTTGATAACAGCGAGGTAGTCGGTGCCTCGACCATAGCAACTCATCTCGGCTATCCGAAAGAAAAGATAGAAAAAGCGCTTCAGTATCTTTTTAGCATCAACGGCTCAAACAAAGAGATAATCGAAATAAGCGTGCTTTGCGCCGACAATGATAAAGAAAAAGTCTATGGAGTAAGAAACTACTTGCCGGAAATGCTTATTTTGCTGACAGGTGCGTTTGCCGTACTCAATCAGCCGCATGGTTATCAGACAAGCGTAAACAACCGTGATTATCCTTTCTTTGACCGAAAGGACATGAGTTTTATAAAAGTGGGAGAGAAAAATGAAGAAAAATAAAGAGAAAGAGAAAAACACCAATCCTTATCATAAGGAATACGGCGTTTTCAGCAACAGCATTCACGCATTAAAATCAATGCTAAACTATTCACACAGGTTTATACCTGTTATAATAATCAGCGTAGTCTGTGCGCCGATAATGCAGTATCTGTGGTCGTTCATATCAAAGTTCGTTATAGATATGATAACTACAGGACAGAGCGTTACTGCGCTTGCACTGCTTATGGGCGGATTTACCGTAATACAGATTACGGCTACTATGCTGAACCTTTACGGCAACTCATTCTTTCACATTTATATCGGAGCAAGATTCAGGCAGATGGGACTTAAGAACCGCAAGATAATGTCGGTGGATTACGGCTATCTTGAGGATAAGGACTTTATGGACTGCTATCAGAAAGCAGGAAACGCCTGCAACAGCAATAATGAGGGCATAGAGGGAATGATGAGAGGCATTGTGCGTCTTTTAACGCTCATACCGATAATCGTTGTCGGTATCGCCATTCTCGGTACGATGAATATTTTTATCGTTATTGCTATTCTTATCTGCTCGGTACTGCAATTTGTTGTTACCAACAAGACAAACGCTTACTGCAAGAAAAAGGTGTGGGATCCGCTTGCACCGTGGTGGCGCAGGCATAATTATCTTTCTTATACCACCAGCGACTTTGAGGCTGCTAAGGATATAAGAATGTTCGGAATAGCCGATTGGCTTACAGAAAAGTTCAAAGTGCTGAACAAAGAGCGTTATGCGGCGCAGAAGAAAAATTCAAGGATATGGGCGGTGTCGGCTGTCATAAATGCTGTACTCTGGGCAGGAGTGCAGGCGGCAGTTTACGCATGGCTCTTGTACAGCGTTGTAACCGGAAGTATGACTTTAGGCAATTTCACTTTGTACCTTGCATCGTCAATGACGTTCTTCGATTATACAAATCAGCTCCTTACCGCTGTATCGGACTTACTTGCAAGGAGCAGGGAATATGACGATTTCCGTAGCTTTATGGACGCTGACTGCGGAGATAAGGACGACAGCGGAATTGATGTTCCGCAGTGCGACAGCTATGAATTTACATTCCGCAATGTTTCGTTCAAATATCCGAAGGCTGAAAAGTATGCACTTCGTAACGTCAATATCACTCTTAACGCAGGAGAGAGGCTTGCTGTGGTAGGGCTTAACGGCGCAGGAAAATCTACCTTTATAAAGCTGCTGTTAAGGCTGTATGAGGTGACAGAGGGTGAGATACTGCTGAATGGTGTTAACATAAAGCAGTACAACAAGCACAGCTATTATAAGATATTCTCGCCTGCTTTTCAGGAGGTCGAGCTGTTCGCATTTCCTCTGTATATGAACGTTTCAATGAGCAGTGCGGATAAATCGGATAAGGAGAAGGCAAGGCAGTGCGTTATTGATTCGGGACTTGAGAATAAGCTGAATGAACTTGAAAAGGGTATGGATACCGAGATACTAAAGATCGTTTACGATGACGGTGTTGATCTTTCGGGCGGCGAAAAGCAGAAGCTGGCGCTTGCGAGAGCGTTATATAAAAATGCGCCTGTAGTAGTCCTTGACGAGCCTACGGCGGCACTTGACGCACTTGCAGAAAGCAAGCTGTACGGTGACTTTGATAAGCTTATCGGTAACAAGACAGCGGTATATATCAGCCACAGATTAAGTTCAACTCAGTTTTGCGACAAGGTTGCTATGTTCAAGGACGGCGGCATAGTCGAGTACGGAACTCACAGCGAACTTATGGACAAGGGCGGAGAATACGCTGATATGTTCAATGTCCAGGCTCAGTATTATATTGACAACAACGAAAGCGAGGTGGCTGTCAATGCGTAAAGAAAAAGAGAAAAAGATACTGCCTACGCTTAAATTTATGCTGAAAACGGCAGTAAAGAATAAGCCTCAGCTGTTTATTGCTTATGCGCTGCAGGTGGTGGTTTCGTTTTCGCAGACAATGGTTAATATCATCTCGTCAAAATATCTTGTAGATGAGATCGCCGCAATAATCGGCGGCGGTAAAGCTGAGGAGCATATACCTACTGCGATATTCTGCATTGCGCTTATAGTCGGTGTGACCTTGCTTGCGGCGCTTATAAACTATCTTGTAAATGAGATAAAGAACGTTTATTCCGAGTGGTTCAACGAGTATTTTGAAGTAAGCCTGTCCGAAAAAGTTATGAAGATGGATTTTGAGCATACCGAAGACCCCGACACGCTCGATCAGATGAACAAGGCGAAAGAGGGTATGTCGTGGTACAGCGGCGGAGTAGTCGGAATACTGAACGGTTTCTTCAATATCGTTTCAAACGGGGTGAACGTACTCGGCGTTATAGCGATAATCGCAGTTACCTGTCCGCTTCTTCTGCCGATACAGATCATATCGCTTGTTCTTATCACGATATTCACAAATAAGAGCAACAAGCTTGATATAGAATATTTCAAGAAGCTGTCTAAAATCAATCGCCTTTTCGGGTATTTCTTCTATCAGCTGTCCAACCCGTCAAACGGCAAGGAGGTAAGGCTGTTTGACAGTAAGGATATGATGTGCGATAAAGCGGATTACTACAGCAATGAAACTATAGACACGTTCAGGGAGCAGTACAAAGCGCAGTATAAATATTTGCAGTATTCAAATCTCACAAACGGACTGCGTGACGGGCTTTCGTATTTCTACATAGGCTTTAAGGCACTGACGGGAGCGATTACATTAGGTGATTTTACAATGTGCGTTTCATCGGCGTCAACGCTCTACTGGGGGCTGTATAGCATTGTAGACAACATTGCGGCTACGGTAAAGGCGTGCGGTTACGCATACGAATATCTGAAATTTGATGCAATTTCCGACAGAATGACAAAGGGCGATAAGCCTGTTTCTGACGGCGAACACGTTATTGAGTTCAGAAATGTAAGCTTCAAATATCCGAGAAGTGAAAATTATGTCCTCAGAAATATCAATATCACTATTAAACAAGGCGAGCATCTGTCTGTAGTCGGACTTAACGGTGCGGGAAAGACAACGTTTATAAAACTGCTTTGCCGAATGTATGATGTAACAGACGGTGAGATACTGATAGATAATATCAATATCAAGGATTACTCGGACAGCGAGTACAGAAAGCTGTTCTCGGTGGTGTTCCAGGATTTCGCACTGTTTGCTTTCAGCCTTAAGGAGAACATAATACTTGACGAGCAGGAGGACGAGGAAAAGCTGATAAAGACGCTCAAAATGGCAGGCTTATATGAAGATGCGATGAAGCTTGAAAACAAGCTCGACACGACAATATTCAAAAGCTATGATGAAAACGGCACTGAACTTTCGGGCGGTCAGCAGCAGAAAACCGCTATCTGCCGTGCTTTATACCGTGACAGCCCGATAGTAATACTTGACGAGCCTACAGCGGCACTCGACCCTGTAGCAGAATATGAGATATACAAGCACTTCAACGAGCTTGTCGGCGGCAAGACCGCTATCTACATATCCCATAGGCTTTCAAGCTGTAAATTCTGCGATGAAATCGCCGTATTTGCCGATGATACGATAAAGGAGTACGGTACGCACGAAGAACTTGTGAAAATCGAAAGCGGTATTTATTCCGAAATGTACAACGCTCAGGCGAAGTATTATGTGGAGAACGTGTCGTAAACAGCGTAAAGAAAATGCCCACGCAGTGATAAACTCTGCGTGGGTATTTCGTTTTTTACGCTACTGCCGATAATGTGCATATACCGTTTACCGCTATGCAAAGCACTATTCCGATAACGGTCGGCAGGGCAAAGCTAACCGCTGTCCATTTAAGGCTCTTTGTTTCCTTATATATCGTAAGGCAGGATGTCGAGCAAGGGAAGTGGAACAATACAAATATCACCATACATATCGCTGTTACAGAAGTCCAGCCGTTAGATATAAACAAATCCTTCAGTGCGGACAGCTCCGATATTTCGGTAAGTGCAGTACCTTCGGAGTATGCCATTATTATTATCGGAACAACTATCTCATTTGCAGGAAAGCCGAGTATGAATGCAAGCAATATAACACCGTCAAGTCCCATCATTCTGCCGAACGGGTCAAGAAACTCTGTGCAGTGTGACAACAGCGAAGCATCGCCTGCGGTAACATTTGCCATCAGCCATATAATAAGCCCTGCAGGGATAGCGACAATTACCGCTCTGCCGAGAACGAACAGCGTCCTGTCGAGAAACGCTCTGACAAGGACCTTTGCAAACTGCGGTGTTCTGTATGGCGGAAGCTCAAGCGTGAACGATGACGGCATTCCTTTTAGTAATGTCTTTGACAGGAAACGTGATGACAGCATAACAGCGGCAACCGAGGCGGCTATAGCAGCACTTAGCAGGAGCGCCGCCAAAAAATCCGAGCCTGCGACAGCAGGTACACCGATAGCAAACATAGTGATAATGCTTATGATAGTCGGAAATTTTCCGTTGCAGGGCATAATTGACGCAGTTATGATTGCTATAAGCCGTTCACGTTTACTGTCGATTATCCTTGCACCTGTTATTCCGCAGGCATTACAGCCAAGACTCATACACAGACATAAAGCCTGTTTGCCGCACGCTCCCGCCTTTTTGAACGCTTTGTCAAGATTGAACGCTATTCTGGGTAGTATTCCGTAATCCTCAAGTATGGTGAACAGCGGAAAGAATATCGCCATAGGAGGAAGCATTACCGATACCACCCACGCAAGCACTCTGAATATCCCTTCGGTGAGAACGCTGTTCAGCGTTACCGGAGTACCTATTGACGATAAGGCGCTATAAAGCAGTGATTCCGCCTTTCCGAAAAGCTCCGAAAGTAAGGCGGACGGGTAATTCGCACCTGTTATTGTTATCCATAAAATGATAAACAGCATAAGCAGCATTATGGGTATTCCCGTAAGTTTTCCGGTAAGTATCCTGTCGATTTTCCTGTCACGGACATATTTTTTATCGGCACTATGTTTTACGCATTCCGCCGCAATTCCTTCAGCGGTTATAAAAATGCAGGAAATTATCTCATCGGTAAAATTATGGTCGGTCAGTCTGTCTGCGGCGGATATAAGCGCTTTGAGATAATTTTCGTCTGTACCGTATTTTTTACACAGGCTATATACCGTATCGCTGTCGCCCTGAAGCAGCTTAAGGCATATAAAACGCTTTGTCCTGCTGTCTGTTTCAATCTTTTCGGTAAGCGGCAAAAGCTGTGATATTGCGTTTTCTATACGGCTTGTGTAAACAAGCGTAATATCGTTGCTTTCATTGCTCAGTGCAACGCTTTCTATTGCCTGCATCAGTTTATCCAGCCCTTTTTTGCTCCGTGCCGATGTTGCCGCTACAGGTATCCCAAGCTGCTGTGACAGCTTAGTTATATCAGTTTTTATGTTTTTCTTGCCCGCTTCATCCATCATATTCACGCACAGCACCGCTTTAGATGTGATTTCGGTTATCTGCAGTACAAGATTCAGATTTCGTTCAAGACAAGATGCATCGCAGACGATAACAGTAACATCGGGCTTTTCAAGGCATATATGCCTGCAGGCTATTATTTCCTCCGCAGAATGAGCGCATAGTGAATATGTGCCGGGAAGGTCGGTTATCAGATATTTGTTATTATTGTAAGTATAACTGCCTGCGGCATTGCCGACAGTTTTTCCGACCCAGTTTCCCGTATGTTGCTTCAGCCCTGTCAGAGCGTTGAAAACCGTGCTTTTGCCGACATTGGGATTGCCGGCGAGCGCAACCGTAAATTCTTTTTCGTATTTCATATTTTCCGCCTTTCAGCTGTGATATTACATTATATGAAAATACGTCTGATTTGTTAAGAATGAATTATACGTTTTCTTCGGGAACTGCCTGCGTCAGTGTACGGGAAAGCTCATCGCTGTTGACCGGCTTTGTAAGAAAGCCCGTCATTCCGCACTGCTGCGCCTTGTTCACATCTTCGCTGAATGCGCTTGCTGTCATTGCGATTATCGGCACTGTTTTTGCATATTCACTGCGGATATTCCTTATTTCTTTCGCACACTCGAAGCCGTCCATTAACGGCATCTGCAGATCCATAAGGATAATATCATAGTAATAATCGGGATTGCGGCAGAACATTTCGAGTGCCTTTCTGCCGTTCGCTGCGACCTCGATGTTTACGTTATATTTGGCAAGCATCGCTTTTACTATCTGAACGTTGACTTCTATATCTTCGGCAAGAAGTATGTATTTTCCGCTGAGCGTTCTTGACGAATTGTCAAGCTCATCACAATGAACGGGATTATTATCGCTGAAATTGTCTGTAAATCCTTTGCAATGCTCCGATAATATGCGTTTTAAATCAAAGGTGAGAAGCGGTATAAGACATACGCCTTTTACTGCACCCGGATACTTTGAAAGCGACAAGTCCGATTGGTTTTCCGTTGTGACTATGTATGTTATATCGCTGTTGCTTTTGCCGATATATTCTGCGATTTTATTTACCCGGTCTGCGTCGGAAACGATAATATCAAAGTGCCTGTCCGCTGTAAATCCGTCATCCTGTTTATTATCGTATGAACAGTAGGTTATCCCCAGCTTTTCCAGCGCTTCTGCTATCTGAGCCGAATGACTGCGGTTGTTGTTTATAATAAGCGCCGACAGACATCTGTTACCGGAATAACGGTTTTCCGTTCCCTTTACGGCTTCAATCTGCAGCTTTATAATAAACTCCGTGCCTGCGCCTTTTTTCGTTTTTACCGTTATGCTTCCGCCTGCGGCATCGACTATTCTCTTTGAAATGGGCATACCGAGTCCCGTTCCGCCTATATTTTTGTCGGTCATCTCACGTTCATACGGCTCGAATATCTTTTTGGTGAACTCCTCGCTAATACCTATGCCGTTGTCCCTGACCCTTATCTCATATTCGGGAACACCCTTTTTGCCGTCATCCGTTTCTGTAAGCGTAAGAGAAATATTGCCGCCGTTGTGTGTGAATTTTATCGCATTTGAAAGGAAGTTCATTATAAGCTGTTCAAATCTGTGCTTATCGCAACGCACAATCTCGTGGGTCACATTGTGCATACTTATCGTCAGATTATGTTGCTTTTCAGCCGCAATGCTGCTTATTACCGTTCTTATCTCATAAAACATGCGGGACAGATCCACGTTGGTGATATTGAATATCAGCCTGCCGCTTTCTATTACGCTTATATCGAGAATATCACTTATAAGACCGAGAAGCTGATTTCCCGATGTGATAATCTTATTGATATATTCCTTTGTTGCCTCAGAATTTCCTTCCTCATTTGCGGCGAGGGAAGCAAAACCGATTATTGCGCTGAGAGGAGTGCGTATATCGTGAGAAATACCTGAGATGAACGAGCTTTTGGCATTGTTTGCTTTTTTGGCTTCGCTTACCGCACTATGCAGTGCAAGGTTGGTCTTGCGTTCTTTGGTGCGGTCAGACAGCACAAGGATATATCTATCCTCTCCGTCGATTTTGTTTCTGAATGCGGTTATATGAAACAGGCAGGTATTTTCGCTGTTTCTTCGCACATATTTTCTTTCCCACTCTTTACGCTCACCGACAGACATACGGATGAGATTTTCCCTGATATTCTCGTCTTTATCCGTCACTGCCGAGTTTTCTATTATGCTTTCATCCGACATGGCCTCGCTTTGAGAAATGCCGAGTATTCTTTCTATGTTGGGGCTGACATATCCTACAGAGAAATCCTCTGTGTTCAGCATCAGAAATATATCGTCAACGTTATTTGAAAGCACGGAAAACAATTCTTCCCTGTATTTTATCTCGCTGTCCTTTTTTCTGAGGTTGAGATAGTTTTTACGGATGAGATATAAAACGGACAGAGTACAGATAAGCGCTATCACACTGACGCTTGCAGACATTGTTATAGTCTGCAGGCGGTTGATGTTTTCGTTTACTACCGAACACGGAACAATACCGATAAGTATCCAGTCCTTGAAGCCTATGCCGTGATATGCCAGATAATATGCTTTACCGCCGAGCGTAAGCCTGTTTACCCCTGATTCGTTATAGCATATTTCGGCAATATAAGGGTGAATGTTATCCTGCGACAGATTATCCGAACTGTCTGTAAGCATCCGCCAGAAGTTGCTTAATTCATCGCCGTGTTCGCCCTTATTATTTACAACAACCCTTCCGTCAGGATAAACTATGTAATTTGTAGCCATATTATTGAATGTGTTTGAGCTTAGCAAGGATATGATGTCATCGTTGTTAAAGCTGATTGCTATAGCGGAATATGAAAAGTCGCCGTATTTGTTTTCGGGGCAGGGAACAGCAAACACGATAAGCTCCGACCTGTCAATAAGAGCGGTATCGGATACTACGTTTTTGCCCTCCTCCATAAGAATTCTCATATTCCGTCCGAGATCCATCCTGCCGGTATTACCGTCAACCGTACAATAGCTTCCGTCCTTATCAAGAAAGTAAAAATCCGTGAATGCGCCGATACGTCTGATATTTTCAATGTAAGTCCTAATTTTCTTATCGTCATCGGTGTCTTCAAGATAAGGTATCCACATATCCATAGTATTCCAGTTTTCGCTTAACAGATTGCTTAGCGAATTGCCGACCTGAGAATATATTTCGTTAAGGTGAGTGGCGCTTTCTTTGAAGATAAGCTTCGATGAAATGGCATTGTAAGTATAAGCGGACAGTATAACTATCAATGTTGCCGTGACGATTACAAGCCAAGCAAAATTCTTTCTTATCAAAAATAACATCTCCCCCGAAATTTAAACCTCTGATACAAAATAATTACATTTATCTCTTAAAGAATATCATGTTTTATCTTTTAATGTCAATAAATTCAAGCACGAAGATTGAAAAATATAAAAAAATTCTGCGAATTGTGTCGAATTTGTTGAAAGGGATGGCTTGACGTGGCAATCGGGTAGTGTGGCGAAGAATATATTGCGTAAAATTAAAATTATTGCGAAATTAAGATGAGTTCAGGTGTAATATGGCTGTAATGTTGATATATAGATTTTGTTTTGATATAATAAAAGACAAAGAAAGGCAGGTGAATGACATGAAATCAATTATTGGAGATAACGGGAATAACTGCCATTCGCATTTATGCTTTTGATATAGCAATTGTGCAATGATAAAATTCAAAGTGTTCTCGTTATCGGGAACACTTTTTTTATATAAGGAGTTATTATGAACAAATTGAATTTTATCAAAGCGGATAAACCGTATCGTAGCAACACAACAGACAGTGGAAAAATAACTGTCACTGTAAGAGAATTTATCACAACTACGCTTGCTGAAAAAATCGCAACAGCATTATGGAACAAGCCTGAATGGGCTGACAGTATCGTCAGATTCAATTATGATAACAAGATCAAAAGCGATTGCTTCAATGTTATCGCTCTGAATGAAACAGGTTATGTTGTAGGCAGTATAGCTTTTAGGGAAACGCTGATTAAATAGCCCAGCAGAGTTGTCGTAACACGGGTTGCAAGCCAATATTGATGAAAAAGTTACCTTTTCAAGGTAAGTGATAAAATCTCTGACAAAGTAAACTCACACGGAACTTGCTGCTTTGGAATTCTATAAAATAACACTGCTCCGCCTTTCAATTCAAATAGGAAGACGGGATTTTTATACACTTTGACAAAATCAAATTTACAAAAACAAATAAATTGTGCAACGTTACAAATGTGGCATTTTTACTAGAATTATGAGTTGATTTTTAGTAAATAAACTGATAAAATTACAATTATAAATTATCTTTTAATGTAAGTAACAACTTTAAATTACTGCAATTAAAAGTCAACTTCAATTGAACAGGAGAAAAAAGCAATGAAAAATCTAAAGATTTCCAAGAAGATAATCTGCACGTTTGCAGTTGTGCTTCTGCTGACATTTGTTCTGGGTGTTGTTTCCCTGGTATCAACAAACAACATAGCTTCTACGTCTGACAATTACGTCAATATATCTATTCCCGCATTGTCAAATCTTGAAAACGCCAGACGTTACATCAGAATATTCCAGGGTAATATTCTGAAAGCCACCTGTACTGATAATCAGGCTGATTTAGACAAGCTCGTTGAAGACATAAGCAGCGACCGGTCAGCGTTCTTCGACTATCTCGACAGCTTTCTTGAATATGACCCACAGTTTTCAGATGAAGTCGAAAATATCCACACTATCATGGACGACGCAGCTTCTATTCGTGAGAGAATAGTAGAAGCAAGCGCAAAATTCAGCTATGAGGGCAATCTGGAAGCGTATTCTATATATCTGAACGAATATGAGCCTAACCTCACGAAAGTTACGGGCATTCTGGAAAACCTTACAACCGAACTCAAAGAAGCAATTACCACAAGATACAATAATGCACAGACTACCAAAACAATCAATATTGTCGTAATAATTGCAGTAGTTGTGGCGGCTGCAATACTTGTGGTTGCTCTCACAGTCGTTCTCACAAAGGCAATAGTCACGCCAATCATTCAGATTAAAGATTCCATGAACCTTATCGCAAACGGTCTGCTCAAAGAAGCTGACGGCACTATCACATACCGATCCAAGGACGAGCTGGGTGTACTTGCCCATGCAGCAAGGAAGGTCATCAGATTCTTCCAGGACGTGCTGCCCAGCATTTCAGATGTGTGCAGGAATTACGGCAACGGAAATTTCAACTGTACCTGCGAGAATTACGATAGCTACGTTGGCGAAACCAGCGAGATCCGCGACAGCCTGATGTATATACGCGATAATCTTTCCGCTGCCCTTTCAAATGTTGACCAGGCTTCCGACCAGCTTTTAAGCGGCACAGAAGAAGTCTCATCAGGCGCTCAGGCTCTTGCTCAGGGGGCAACGCAGCAGGCAGCATCTATCCAGGAGCTTTCTGAAAATATTGCGTCTATTTCCGAATCTATCAAGGCTAATTCTTCGGACGCAGCGGAAGCAAGTGATAAAGCAAATGCCGCAGGAGCGGCCGTCCAGGAAGTCAATACCATGATGTCAGAGCTTGTAAGAGCCATGAACGAGATCAACGAATTCTCCAGCGAAACCAAGAAAATCGTCAAGACTATCGAGGATATCGCATTCCAGACAAACATTCTTTCACTCAATGCCGCAGTTGAGGCAGCAAGAGCCGGCGCAGCCGGAAAGGGCTTTGCAGTAGTTGCTGAAGAAGTCAGAAACCTTGCAGGAAAATCTGCTGAAGCAGCTCAGAATACGACTCGGATCATCGAAAGCACTGTTAACTCCATCGTCAGCGGAAATAAGCTCTGCGCCGAAGTTGCTGAAAAGATGAACAAGGTCGGCGAAACAGCCGGCAAGGTTACGGCCATAAACAACAAGATTGCCGATTCTTCCAAGAAAGCCGCTGACTCCATCGTCAAGGTTACAATCGGAGTTGACCAGATATCAAATGTCGTTCAGAACAACTCTGCTACATCTGAACAGTCTGCTGCCGCTTCCGAAGAGCTCAGCAGCCAGGCTAATATGCTCAAGGAGTTGGTTAAGAGTTTCTCGCTTTATAGCGATTCCTCAAATGCAGGAACACATCCTGCTGTAAACTCCTGAAAGTCTAATTTATACATAAAAGGCTCCGACAACTGAGTTGCCAGAGCCTTTTTTAGAAATTCCATATGTCTATTATAATAAGAAGGGACATCGCAGACCCGACTTCATATAATAGATGGGTACGCGGGATTTCTGTACTACGACAAAAATGGAATGCCGCTGGTCGCAATGCACTGGGAACACCGATTAAAGCATATGGTGAATCGGTACAACGAGATTTACCGCCTGCAAATGCCAAGCATAACGCCGCACGTCTGCCGCCACACCTATTGCAGCAATATGGCGAAATCCCGCATGAACCCGAAAACACTGCAATACCTTATGGGCCATAGCGAAATTGGGGTTACGATGAATACTTATACTCACCTCGGCTTGGAGGACGCACAGACGGAACTTCAGCGAATGGAAGAACTCAATGCCGCCCGTAAGGAGTTGGATAAGACGCAGGGAGAGAGGACAGTTTCCAAGGCGGTGTTTAGGGTTGGTTGATGAATATATGATGAATACAAAGAAAGCCTCGCTTGTGCGGGGCTTTTGCCGTTTTTGAAATTGACTTTTGTATGGGGGAGTGGTATAATAATGAAAGAGTGGTAAATCAAAATTTACTGGTTTCAAATCGGAATTTAACGCACATCTAAAAAACGAGAATTCACAAAAACGTAGCCATAAAACGGTGATGAAAGGATGTATAACTTATGAGTAAAAAAGTATTTGTTTTGGTACACGATTACTGGCATCACGATGATTCCATCAAGCCTATGATGGACTATCTGTTTAACGCAGATTATGAAGTAACATTCACAAAGAACCCAAATGATTATTTCAACGGGCAGTTTGATTTGTTTTTGTCTTTCAAAGATCCTATTGAAAATGATCAGATTCCTACTCCAATCTGGTGTGATGAAAAATGGACGGAGAAATTTCTGAATGATGTTCAGAATGGTATGGGAACGATTATGCTTCACGCATCACTTACTGATTACACAGAAAATCACGCAATCCTTACAAATGTTATAAGAAGTAACTTTATCACTCATCCCGAACAATGTCCGCTTACTGTAAAACCGATAGCAGAACATCCGATTATTGAAGGCATTGGCAAATTCACATTCCCTGATTTTGACGAACATTATGTAATGGAAATGATTCCGAATGCTGATACAACGATTCTTGCAGAAACCGTTTCAAAGAACGGCGTTCAGCCTGCTGTATGGATTCACACCTATGGCAAGGGAAAAATCTGCTGTATCGTTCCTGCACACACTACCCAAAATCTGACCTGTGAACCATTTGTCAAACTTGTAAAGAATGCTATTGATTGGGTTTAATAGCATTAATAGAGCGTCAAATTCCAGTTTACCGAACCCCAACCGCATAATGTAAAAAAAAGTACACCAATGTCACGGCAAATCCAAGAGTAGTAATCTCAAGCCATTTCTACTACGTTTTTACTACGATTGACGGCTACATTATGCCAAGATATGCGGAATTATGCGAAAATCGTAGTAATTCCGCACAGCTTTCAGCCGCTCAGGAACTCGGCAAAATACGGCATAACAGCGCAAAATAAGGAGATTTAACCCAATGTACAAAATATTATTTGTCTGCCACGGCAACATCTGCCGTTCACCTATGGCGGAATTTGTAATGAAGGATATAGTCGCAAAGGCAGGGAAGTCCGATGAATTCGTCATCGCTTCGTGTGCGACAAGTACCGAGGAAATCGGCAATCCTGTGCATTACGGCACTAAAAGAAAGCTGGCGGAGGTCGGAATATCCTGCGACGGTAAAAGGGCAGTACAGCTTACAAAGTCAGATTATGACAGGTATGATTACATAATCGCTATGGATGAGATGAATATACGCAATATAATGCGTATCATCAGAAGCGATCCCGAAAATAAGGTAAGTCTGCTGTTGTCACACGCAGGGATAGGCGGAAGCATTGCTGATCCGTGGTACACGGGGAACTTTGATGATACCTACAGAGATGTCCTGCTTGGATGCAAGGGATTATTCAGAGAAGTAACAGGTGAATAAAATATGCCGCCGCAGTTTTAATCAAACAGCGGCGGTCGTTTTAATTATTATAGTGCTAATTTCGTAAAATTTAAGTTATAGCGAAATTACTTGTTATTCTTATCCTCATTCTGCTTTAAATCGGGTTCGGGCAGATCGTTTTTTATATCCATTACCGGATTTGAGTTTATAGCGTCACGGAGCTGAGTATTTACCACATGGGTATAGATCTGGGTGGTATTGAGGTTTTCGTGTCCGAGGACCTCTTTAAGCACACGGACGTCAACACCGTTCTGATACATAAGCGTAGCCGCCGTATGACGCAGTTTATGAACAGAAATTCCTTTACCGGCAAGTCCGCAGGCTTTAAGGCGGTCGTCGATTATCTGTTCGACACGGCGGTTTGTGATGCGGTTGCCACGTTTGCTTATAAACAGAGCTTTTTCCTTAGGGTCTGCAACGGATTTTCTTGCTTCGGTGTACTTAGTTACAGCGTCGACACATTGCTCGTTGAGATAGACGATACGTTCCTTGTTGCCTTTGCCCAGAACCTTTACGGAAATATATTTTGTATCAGGTTGTGACGGATCTATGTTTTCGACAAAATCATTCACGTTTATTCCGACAAGCTCGCTCAGACGCATACCGCAGTTGAGGAACATTATAATCATCGCATAGTCACGGTAATCCATCCAGCTTGAAAATTCCTTGAAACCCTCGTGCAGCAGCTGACCGCATTCCTGCAACGTGAGGTGCTTAGGCAGAGCGTTTTTAGGTGACGGCAATTCGAGATTCAGCATCGGGCTTGCCGCAAACCACGCCTTGTTATTGGTGAGGAATTTATAGAACTGCCGCAGAGATACAGCCTTGCGTGAACGAGCCTTTGCCTGATTGGAACGTTCACTTACCGTAAAGCTGAGAAACTCCATAGCGTCCGTGAGTGTCACAGCCTTTATGTATTTATCGTCAAGGTCTGAGATTTTTATCTCGGAGAAATCCTCGTTTGCATCAACCAGCTTGTTCTTGACCTTGAGAAAACGCATAAACATACGCAGGTCGGTATAATAGTTCAACGCAGTAAGCTGTGAACGGTTTTTGATCGTCGTAAGATAATTCAGGTATTCGGTAAGGCAAGCCGGTGCGTCCGATGTAGCTTGTCTGAAATCTATGTTATATGCCATTTTTGTGCGCCTTTCGTTTTTTACCGCTTCTAATTTCGTAAAATATTAATTTTACGAAATTCTGTGTTAATTTTTACTATCTCTATTATACATGTCTTCTATCAGCTTTTCAAGTTTTTCTATCTTCTCCGAGAGAATTTCTAAATCTGATTTTTTCTTCCGAACTCTGACAAGTGTGTATAACATTCTTTTTCTGCGGAAATTAACGTAATAATCACAGTCATATATAGGTTTCTTTTTTCGCCATAAAGAATAGCACTTATCACACCTATGAGGTATCATATCTTTAGACCGTATTTTTTTATCTTTAACACAGCCAGAAGACAAACTGTAACGATAACCGACACAATGAGGACAAAGCTTATTAAAGCAATAATAACATATACAATGCAAGCACTCTTTAGGCGGTATCATAAAATACTTAGGGTCATACCCGTTCTGAGGGTGCTTATAGTAGCTTTGATAATAATCATTTAACGCTTTTCCCATTCTATAGCTCCATAATCAATATCGGGGTAATTATCCCATTCATTTTTAAAATCAGCATTAGACAATAACTGACGTTCATATTTAAACGAACAACCGAACACAGGAGTATACTCCTTCAAATTTAAACTGTTATAATCGGTATTAGTAAATATAACATTTGTAGATTTAACAAGATTGCGAGAACTCCAATAATACCGACCAAAAATCTTATCATTACCTTTGGTTATGTACTTAGTAACATAATTAGCAACACGAAGTCGCTCATTATCAAGTAAAATCGCCGTAGAAAATCCGAAAGACCAATCAGATATATTATAAACAGTTTTTAAACCATCAACAAAAACATGCTTACGTCTAAGCGTATCAATTTTATACGCATAACCATTAAAAATGCGCCGACCGCTATCGACTAAATGTAAACCACATTCATTAATAAGCAAATGTGCGTGTATGCCTTCACCGTCTTTGTGATATTCAGGAACAAGGACATATTTCAAGCCTTTGCGCTGTACAGCATTAGAAAGGAAATTACGTAATTTCTTCATAACCTCAATCGGACAAGTTCTATCGACAATCGAATCATCACGAAATGTAAATGTAACAAAATACTTAAAATCATTCTGATAAACAATATCGTGAACTTTATCTCGAGCAGCTTTTATTTTATCGGTACGAGTCAAAGAACGTTCTTGTGATAAATGACGTTGTTGCTTTTCATAATCATATCTAACAGAAACGTTATGTATATAATAATCATCAACTAAATTCTGCTTATCGGGAATGAGATAACCAGAATCAAAAGCATAACGTTCGGAAATATGCTCATATTTTGTATCAGTATCTTTAATTTCTCGATTACCAAACACAAATTTATTACAATAAACTGTGTTAGTAGTACCGTCACAATAAATCTTGATTTTTGTATTATACATCATAAATTTTAAACCCCAAAAAATAAAAAAGTGATGTAATTAGGGGGCTATTATCAAGTATAAGGCGCCCCCGAAGGGGAGCGCCTTGCCCCCCACCTTAAATAGTGCTTTTTATATGTCTTTGAACACGTTTTCTATCTTTACGATCCATAGGAACACCAAGCCCAATACCACAACCTTGATTTGCTAATACAGTAGTATCATCTTCATATTCCATTTTTAACATATTCTCGACTAACTGCGATGTATCATATAACTGACGTATCTTATCAAACTGTAAATGTACCTCAATATCTGTAGGCTGTATCTTTAGCATAGGATTACTAAAAGCCTGTTCATACTCGACAGCGTCATAACTGGTAACGGTTGTAATACGTGTAAAAGGGTCTGCAAAATTAGACTTACAAACCCTAACCGATGTCGTAATATCACGAAGCTGTTTGTCTAAAAAATTCCAACGTTGTACAGTGCCGAATATAACCATTCTGCGTTTACGGCACTGGCATAAATGCTGAAATAACACCTTTGGAAGTGCATTACGATTAGTAAAATCACGGCTGTTAAACAATGTACCAATCTCATCTATAAGCACAATTGTATTAGGCGGAGCGGAAAGAATATCATCAACCGTTTTAAGTGGTAAAATCTTTGTATGTGCAGGGAAATTTTTTAAGTTAATATTAGTAAGAACAGTAACCTGAGGATACCGCTTACAAAGCTTATATGCGGTAAATACCATACTTGAAGTTTTACCTCCACCGAATTTCGCAACCCAAATATGTAAACCATACTTTGTAAACTGCTTGTACTGTTTAAGGACGATATAATTAAACACATCCTTGACAAAAAGCCATATAAACAACGGCAAGCGCACTAAATGCGCAATTAACTTTTTTATCAGAATTATCATATCATACCTCTTATTCCAGCAAGACGGAATACACCCTTAAAAATAAAAAGGCATATGCCTAAACCGATTGACAACCTAACAATGTTATCAAAAAATGTAGCTATAGTGTCGGGAGTCTGATACCCAAACCAAGTAAGCAATGTATTTACAATATCAGCCATAATAAACCTCCATTAAAAATTACCAAACAAAGTTATTTGCTCAAAAGGATAGTAATCAGATGGCGGAATCGAATAACCACACCTCATATTGCAATAATCAGAAAAAACTCCATCACGAGAGCAATAAAAAACATTAGAAAGAAAAGGATGACGAACAGAATCACCACAATGATTATAAGTCTCAAAATGACCGTTTTCGTAGTTTTCAAAACAAATAGTCATAAAATCACCTCTTAGATATAAGCATTATAACGCTGAAGAATATCAGCAAACCGAACGATAACAGCAATAGCGATTCGGTAAGAGTAAGGCTAGTCAAAGCCTTTGCAAACACTGGTCCACTACTGCCGACTGTAGCAATCAAACACATATTACCTCTCCTCTACATCTGAACTGTCAAGCAACTCCAATATATCATCACACATACTCTCAAAATCAACATCCGGAGAATAAGAACATACAGAAATCATAAAAAACACCTCTTAATCATAAAGTTTGCGAACAACGGTTAAAACAAGACCAAGTAAAACAATACCAATGAAAACACCAAAAATTGTTATACTAACATTACCACCAATAGGTATAGGCATTGATAGCAAAGCAACAAAATTTGAGAAAAGATACTGATAAAAAGCAGATACAGACATATAACTCACCTACCTAAAACACGCAAAAGAACAAGCAAAGCAAAACCACCTATAATTATAGTAGAAATTGCTAAAGGCAAAAGCGAAAAACACATCTGAAAAAAGTCAGAAATGGAATTAATAGAATCATCTAATGTTCCGAAAATATCAGTTATATTAGGATTTTGATAATTAAAAGTATATTTATTATTACTACTATCCAAACCACCATCAGGAATGCCATTAATATGTCCTGTATCATCAGGAGGTAAATCAACATCAGGAGTAATATTTCCGTTATCATACTTATATTTAACATCGATATGGTCGTTACTCTGTTTAAAAGATTGACCGTCATTCTCATAATCAAACATAACGGAAGATACAACATCACCAGATATAGAATTAACTAATTCGATAAGATAATAACCACTATGTGCAATAGATGTAAATCCAGTTAAATCCAAAGTAGCAGTAACAGTAGATTTTGCAGGAATAGCTTTAAGACTATCACTACTAATAACAGCAATACGGTTAAAATGATAGTATGACATAGCGTGCTGAGTAAGAAACTTAATAGGATCTAAAGGCGAATCAGATTCACGTTCCATAAAACGAGGCATAGTAGCAGAAAGACGTATAGAACAAGACCCTAAATCATCAGTCGCATTATAAAACGTAAAAGATATATCAGTAGAATTATAACGCACTAATTGTTTAGATTCAGGACGATTAAAAATAAAACTGTCTTTATCATTTGCGTTCTTTATAAAATAACATTTTCCTCGACCATAAGCACCATAGCTAACAGATTTGGTATACTCAATAGATTCTGAAATTAAATCAGATAAATGCTCATCATAAGAATAATCTGTATAATTGCCGAAACAAGTAAAACGTCCGTTTTCGCTTCCGCCTGTCGGAGGTGGGGTAAAATCCTTGTAATTATCAGCAGTCAGATTATTAATAATGTCATTACGAAAATCGTTTTCTTGAGATGTATCCCAAATAGAATTTGAACTTGTATAAACAAGATACAAGGTATCTCCTACGGAATCATAAAAACTTTGAGATGATGCAGCTAATTTTGTTAAACCATTAACAGAAGGTTCAGTACCTTTGACACCAACACACATAGAACAATAATAATTATTATATACGCCATATTGAAAATACACAGAATCAAAAACAGCATTATCACCATAGACCCAACTTCCATACATCTGAGTACCGCAAAAAAACACAGTAAAATAATCACTATTTGATTGTGGTCGAATGCTAAAATTATTATTAGTAAATTTTACAAATTTGCCATCTTTGTAACCGAAAACAGAGCCGTAAACATAATTAGAATTATAACGATTACGTTGCTCATAAAGTGTTTTAAAATCTATTTTTTGACCCGCCTTAAATTTAATACAATCGTAATTTCCAAGCGTGCCAAGCTGACTAACTACATCATCGGCGGTTTCTGCACTAGCGGTAAGAGAAAGAATAACTGATGATAGCCCAAGAATAATAGCAAGCGCAACAGCGAATGCAAGCAGACGGAACACAGGCAGATTTTTTATTTTATCCATACAAAAAAATCCTTTCAAAAAAAATAAGGGGAGAGGGGTAACCTCTCCCCTTTTGGGGTATTCATCACTTAACAAACGTGACGAAGACGAGCGAATGCGCCACAGCCTACAGATATAAGACTTCCTGCGAGAAACAGAACTAACACAGGCTGAGAAGTAATCTGTGTAAAGCATGTACCCATAAGCGTGAAAACATCGCCGACAGCTTTTGTAAGCGCTTCCATAACTGTTGTAGTAACTCCTTCCATTTAAAATACTCCTTTCAGGATTTATAGAAAAGCACTAAGCTTTAACTATATCAATACGAGCAGGTTTACGATACATATCGTAATAGACATTTATCGTTTTACCGATAAGCGATTTAGCAAATACATCATCGAACGGGGATCCGAAGATAGAACGCAGAATATCAGCGTCATTCTTGATTTTAAGAGTCTTGCTCGCTCTACCAATACCCCAAGAAACAACATTACCATTATCATCTTTTCTGATTGAAAGATCCTCAACGTAGTGAATGATAACATTGTTATAAGGGATTTCTTTTCCATCGGGTTTCCAAATGCCCTGGGAAATACTTGCACCAACAACGGTCATTGCCATAATAAAAACCTCTTTCAAAAATATTTGATAATTACTGTCTTGTACTCTCTTCCATGCGTTATCATTACACCTGCACTTACAGCTTGCAGTCACGAGGGCTATGCTATATTGTTATTATGCGGTCGCACTACCGCAGGGTATTTTTACGGTCGAATCCAAGACCAAAACGAATAGAATTTTTACGGTCGATTCCAAGACCAAAACGAATTGTTATTATGCGGTCGCACTACCGCAGATTTTAACGTCTTATCGTGACGGACTTTTACATCTTCTCCGATACCGAGCCTTTACCGCAGGCTAAACGCTGTTACAACTTAAAAACACACAAATGTGTTTTTACAAACAAATAATAACACAAAAGTGTGTTGTTGTCAACACAAAAATGTGTTATTTTATATAGACAACACAAATTTGTGTTATAATCACAAAAAAAGGAGGTGAAAATTGTGGAAATTTTACTAAATAGAATAAGGGATTTAAGGCAAGATAAGGATTTAACACAAGCACAATTAGCAAATATTTTAAAAATACACACAACAACATACGCAAGATGGGAACAAAACAATATGCAAATGAAATTTCCAGACATAATAAAAATAGCAAAATTTTACGATGTATCAATAGATTACATAGCTGGATTGACAAACGATAAAAGAAAGTACTGGTGATAAAAATGCAAATGGATATAGTAACAATATTAGTAATCGTCATAGCAGTAATGATATTTGTAACAATGTGTGCAAGTATCATTACAGCCTGCAACACAGAAAACATAAAAAATTTAATGCTTTACAAATGCGAAAAAGAAAAAGAAGAGAACAAAAAATAAAAAAGCCCTCTCGATAAGTTCGAGAGAGTTAATTTGTTTGTGAAAATAGGCTAATAATATGCTGTATCTGCTACCAGCAATATTACATCTGCCATTAAACGCAGTACACTGTAGCAACTCGTGCAACAAGGGCAAAGAGGAAAACCGCCACAGGCGGTTTAGATTTCTTTTAAGCTATCAATTCGATAACGATAATCAAACAGATAATACAACGCTTATGCTATCAAAACAGATAATCATAAAGGTAAGCGCAGGGGCGCACCGAAAGTAAAAGAATAGTGCTACTGCTCTACCCTAATTTTTTTTGTCGAGATCTCAACGATTTTTTTTACTGTAATATTATAACAATGAGTTTAGACAAATATTAATTTTACGAAATTGCGTGTAAAATTCTGTTATACTGCTCCGCTGACTATTATACTATAAAATCCTGCTCAATTCAAGATTTATTGCGAAATACAAAGGCGGCGGATAATGTTGACGTAAATACGAGCAATAGCAATTACGGATGAGTTACAGCTATAAAACTGCTGTGCTTCAAACGGTCGGTCAAAGGCTGAAGCATTCTCAGCAAGGTTAATTCGTATGCTTTCGATATAGTTATCATACGAATTAAAGAAGTTGACCGAAAAAAATACGCTGTGCAAGAAGCACAGCGCAACGGATATGTGGTGGGTACATCAAATTCAGCCTTGAACCTATAAAAGCAATCGTTTTTTGCACTGATGAAAAGATACAAATAAACAAAGAATAAGCGTACCACCTGTATGTTATTATAACACAAATCAAATAAATTGTCAATATAAATATTTTGAAAGTTAACTTTCAAAAAAAGTAAAAGAAATACGGCAATCGAATCGAAAGCTGTATGTAAAAAAATCCCGCTGTTATAAAACAGCGGGATAAATTCTTTAAAACTACGATCAAGCCTTGTTGATTGATCCGAAGAGTTCCATCTTTTCCTTAACTGTAGCCTTGATAGCCTCAAAGCCGGGTGCGAGGAGCTTTCTGGGATCGAAGCCCTTACCCTGAAGATCCTTGCCTTCTTCGATGTACTTTCTTGTTGCTTCCTGGAATGCAAGCTGGCACTCTGTGTTAACATTGATCTTGGAAACGCCGAGTGAAATAGCCTTCTTGATCATGTCTGCAGGGATACCTGTACCGCCGTGCAGTACGAGAGGCATATTGCCAACCTTCTCCTTAACTGCTGCCAGTGTTTCAAATGAAAGACCGGGCCAGTTTGCAGGGTACTTGCCGTGAATGTTGCCGATACCTGCAGCGAGCATTGTAACGCCGAGATCAGCGATAGCCTTGCACTCGTCGGGATCTGCGCATTCGCCCATACCTACAACGCCGTCTTCTTCACCGCCGATAGAACCTACCTCAGCCTCAAGAGAGATACCGAGTATATCGCAAGTGTTTACGAGAGCTGTTGTCTTTTCGATGTTCTCAGCGATAGGATAGTGAGAACCGTCAAACATTATAGAAGAGAAACCTGCGTTGATGCAAGCCTTAGCACCTTCGAAAGTACCGTGGTCAAGGTGGAGAGCTACGGGAACTGTGATATTCAGCTCTTCGATCATGCCCTTTACCATGCCTACAACGGTCTTATAACCGCACATATACTTGCCTGCGCCCTCAGAAACACCTAAGATAACAGGTGAGTTGCACTCCTGTGCTGTAAGAAGGATAGCCTTTGTCCATTCAAGGTTGTTTATGTTGAACTGGCCTACGGCATACTTGCCCTCAAGAGCCTTGTTCAGCATTTCTTTTGCAGAAACTAACATTTATTTTCTCCTTTGATTCTTATTCCGGCGGAAACCGCCTTTGAATTTATTATACTACATTTAACCTGTAAATGCAAGTATTAAATTGACAAAAAAAGAGCCGCTTCTCAGCGGCTCGGTATGTATTACTTCTTGAAATCCTTAACCAGCTCGGCAAGGCACTCTGAACAGATGTTCTTGCCCTTGAACTGCTGGATGTCGCTTGCGTTGTTGCAGAATGAGCAAGCAGGCATATACTTCTTAAGAATAATCTGGTCGTCCTCAACATAGATTTCAAGTGAATCCTTGATGCCGATGTCGAGTGTTCTTCTCAGCTCTATCGGAATAACAATTCTTCCGAGCTCGTCAACTTTTCTTACAATTCCTGTAGATTTCATGATTTTTTCTCCTTGTTGTTTTTACTTGATCTTTCCTTTTCGGGCAGGAAAACCGTCATTTCTTCCTGCTTCGATTATATTTTACCAAATCTTTTTACAATTGTCAAATGTGGATTTTATATAGCTGTAATTCACTTCCATTCATAGCAGGAAAAGAAATTGAACGTTATTCAAATTGCTAAATCGTTACAAATCCCTTTATTATCGTATTTGTAAATAGTTTCAAATTTTCTGTCCGCAAAAAGCAAAATGTATTATTTTAATTGAAATGATAAAACTGTTGTAAAATTCAGCACAATGCACATATAACGATGTTTTTTTACGCTTTTTGTAGTGCAATATTCGGCTTTTCGCTTTGAAAGGAGTTATCATGAGCTATGTAATTTTTGTAATTATATCCCTGTCTTTTGTTTTTTCGGCTTGTAACGGAACGATGAACGATTTATCTGTTGCGGCGCTCACCTCCTGCAAGGATGCCGTGACGCTGTGCATTTCGTTATGCGGTACAATCTGTCTGTGGAGCGGTATTATGAATGTCGCAGGTAAATCCGGCATCGTTTCGGGGTTATCGAGATTGCTTTCGAAACCGCTGTCACTTCTCTTCCCTGATATAAGCAGTAAAGGCAGTGCGATGCAATACATAATCCTTAATTTCATTTCGAATCTGCTTGGACTCGGAAATGCCTCTACTCCGCTCGGCATAAAGGCGATGCAGGAGCTTAAAGAGGAGCAGAAAGCAAAAAAGAACGCTACAAGGAGTATGATTATGCTTGTTGTGCTGAATACGGCAAGCGTTCAGCTTTTCCCTTCTACAGTTATTGCGCTCCGTGCGTCCTATGCAAGCGAATCCCCTGCCGATATACTGCCGTGCGTATGGGTCGTATCGGCTTTATCGCTGACGCTGTCCGTGCTGTCGGTGTTCGTTTTTGAAAAAATCAGCAATAAAAGAAGGAAGAATGTGAAATGAGCGGTTACAGCGATTATATAGTACCGCTGATAATCCTTGCGGTGACTGTTGCCGGTATAATAAAGAAAACGGATATATTCGATGCGTTTGTTGAGGGAGCCGCAGAGGGTCTAAAAACAACATCGGCAATTCTCCCCTCGCTCATCTGCCTTATGACCTGCATAGGAATGTTCAGGGCATCGGGCGCAATGGAACTGCTAGTACAGCTTGTAAGCCCGATAACGTCATTTTTCGGCTTCCCGGACGAATGTACGCCGCTTATATTTATCCGTCCGCTTTCCGGGAGCGGTGCGTTATCTGTTTATGACAGCATAATTTCCGAAAACAGCCCGGACAGCTTTATCGGCAGGATAGCTTCAACGATGATGGGGTCAACGGAAACCACCTTCTACACTGTCGCCGTATATTTTTCGGCGGCGAAGGTTAAGAAAACACGTTATGCCATACCTGCGGCGCTGATAGGAGATATGGCAGGATGGATACTTTCCTCCATAGCCGTAAGGCTGATAATGAAATAAAAAAGCACGGAGAAAAGCCTCCGTGCTTCAGTCTGTATATCAGTCTTTTACAATATCACATACATCCGCTCTTGTGACCTTTATAAGATCGTCGGGAGCAAGGATAATCTGTGTGCCGAGCTTTCCTCCGCTGACTATAACCTTGTCAAAGTCCTTTATAGTGCTGTGATAAACTGTCTTGTACTGCTTCTTCATACCTATAGGCGTGCATCCGCCACGGATATATCCCGTAACTGCGTTAATATCCTTGACGTGTACCATTTCTATTGATTTCTCGCCTACCGCCTTTGCCGCTTTCTTCATATCAAGCTCAAGTGCTATCGGGATTGCAAATACATAATAATTCTTGGATTTTCCTTCCGTAACAAGCGTCTTGAATGTGCTTTCATAAGGCTGTCCGAGCATATCCGCTATATGTACGCCGTCGATGAATTCATCGCACTCGTATGTGTTGACCTCGTAATTTATTTTATTCTTGTCAAGTATACGCATTGCGTTGGTTTTGTTCTCTTTTTCCTTTGCCATATCAATTCTCCTTTACATCTGAGAGAATTTTAACGCATTTCACATAAAAAGTCAAGCGTTCAGTCAAGCAATGCACTTATAGCCGGAAAAGGCTGTACGCTGCGTTTCAATATGCCGTGTATATAGGCAATGCAGATGCCGTAATTTGTTATCGGAACGCCTGCGTCTTTCGCACAGGCTATGCGGTACTTCATTTCACGTTCGGAAAGAGTGCATCCGCCGCAGTGTACTATCAGCTTATAACGGCTTAAATCTTCGGGGAAAGTGCCTCCCGATGAAAATTCGAATTCAAGCTGTTTGCCGGTGTATTTGTTTATCCATGCAGGGAGCTTCATCGTGCCGATGTCGCCGCACTGCCTGTGGTGAGTGCATCCCTCCGAGATAAGTATCCTGTCGCCGTCACCAAGCTTGTCAAGCGCAGTAACGCCGTGTACGTTCGTTTCAAGGTCGCCCTTATAACGTGCCATAAGTATCGAGAATGATGTAAGCATCACATCGTCCGGGACTTCCTGCGAAACTCTTGAAAATACCTGACTGTCAGTTATGACTATCTTCGGCTTTTCCGATAATTTTGAAAGGGTGGCAGTAAGCTCTGTTTCACGACAGACAGCGGATATTGCTCCTGCCTCAAGTACATCTCTTATCGTCTGCTGCTGAGGGAGTATTAGTCTGCCCTTAGGAGCGGCTTTATCTATAGGAACAACCAGTACGGCTATATCGCCCGGATTCAGCAGATCTCCGCAGATGCACATCTTTTCGTCTTTTACATCAAGCCTTGAGCCGATAAGTTCTTTCAGCTCGTAAATGTTTGTGCCGTTCAGTGCGTCTGTGTAGATTGTGCCATCGGTTTTCGGGGGAACGGTATCAAGCAGACCGCACTTGTTCATTACGATAATGTACGGTATATTCTGCTTTTTCAGCCTTTCGAGTATGGCTTTGTCAAAGTCGGATATGCCCTTTGTGCTGTCAACCACAAGCAGAGCAATATCTGTCTTGAACAGTATCTGATAACTTTTTCTTACACGCAGGCTTCCGAGGTCGCCCTCATCGTCAAGTCCCGGAGTGTCGGTTATCATAACGGGACCCAGCGGCAAAAGTTCCATTGCCTTTGAAACAGGGTCGGTCGTTGTTCCTGCAGTATGCGAAACCACAGCAAGTTCCTGCCCTGTTATAGCATTTATTAGGCTGGATTTGCCTGCGTTGCGTCTGCCGAAAATTCCGATGTGTATGCGTTCTCCGCTCGGTGTTGAATTTAAACTCACCGGTTGCTCCTTTCTCAGTCGGTTTCTCAGAACCTGAAATCTCTCTGACCGTGAATAATGTTGTCAATATACTCGGTCGCCTTTGCTCTTACCTTTTCATTCGGGATGGTCGTAAGCTCTCTTGCGATAAGCTCCTCGCCGATTTTTCTTGTATCCTCCGATGCATAGTCGACAAGGTATTCCTTAAGCGTCATAAGGGCATTCGGGTGACAGCAGTTCTGTATCTGACCTGCCTTGCACAGACTCATAAAGCGGTCGCCTGTTCTTCCCTCACGGTAGCAGGCTGTACAGAACGACGGGATGTATCCGAGCCTCATCAGCCAGTTTACTACCTCGTCAAGACTTCTGTTATCCGATACGTCAAACTGTGCCGAGTTTTCTTCCTCAGGCTCAGGCTCAGCATAACCGCCGACACTTGTTCTTGAGCCTCCGCTTATCTGCGAGATACCAAGATGCAGGACTCTTTCCCTTGACTTCTGGCTTTCTCTTGTGGAAACGATCATTCCTGTATAGGGAACGGCAATTCTAAGACAGGCAACTATTTTTGCAAATGTATCATCCGTGATGCCGTTGTCGAATTCATCGGGATCTATATCATCGGCACGTCTTACTCTCGGAACTGAGATAGTGTGAGGGCCTACGCCGTGTACGGCTTCAAGATGCTCTGCGTGCATAAGAAGTCCCGCAAATTCATATCTGTAAAGCTCAAGTCCGAACAATGCGCCGATGCCTACATCGTCAATTCCGCCCTCCATTGCTCTGTCCATAGCCTCTGTGTGATAAGCGTAATTGTGCTTGGGTCCTGTCGGGTGCAGGCGCTCATAGCTTTCCTTGTGATAGGTTTCCTGGAACAGTATATATGTGCCGATGCCCGCCTCTTTCAGCTTTCTGTAGTCTTCTACCGTCGTAGCGGCAATGTTTACGTTTACTCTGCGGATAGCGCCGTTCTTGTGCTTGATTGAGTAAATAGTCTTGATACATTCGAGTATGTATTCAAGAGGGTTGTTCACAGGGTCTTCGCCTGCCTCTATGGCAAGTCTTTTGTGACCCATATCCTGTAATGCGATAACCTCCTGTCTTACCTCGTCCTGCGTCAGCTTTTTACGGCAGATATGCTTGTTCTTTGCGTGGTAAGGGCAGTAAAGGCAACCGTTCACGCAGTAGTTTGAAAGATACAGCGGAGCGAACATTACGATTCTGTTGCCGTAAAAGTCCTTCTTGATCTGCTCTGCGAGCTTGTATATTTCCTCGTTCTTTTCGGGAATGTCGCAGTCGAGCAAAACCTCTGCCTCTCTGTGCGAAAGTCCTTTTCTGAGCTTTGCTTTTTCAAGAATGCTGTCGATAAGCTTGGCGTTATGCTTGTTTTCTTCGGCATATCTCAGCGTTTCTTCGATTTCCTCGTGGTTGATGAATTCCTCTGCTTTCAGAGATTTGGGATCGTAATTATACATATTTATTTCCTTTCGTTAAAAGAGGCGTGGTCGCCCCTTGATTCGACTATTCTGTAGCCTGCGCCCTCAACACGTTTTTGCAGGCACATTCTGCACTGTGCGGATTCGTCGCCTGTGCAGATTTTGTTGTCATACAGCAGATATTTTTTTCTTACGTCTGTCGGTGACAGATTCGGCATTACAACGTTAGCGCCGGCTTTAAGCGCAAGCTCTCTGCCTGTCGGATGAATCGTTCCTATCGCAGTAGTCGCAGGAAGCAGTACATCGGGTAGTGCAAGCCGCACAAGACCCAGCATAAACAGCGTAAGCTCAGCCGTACCCTGCGGCTTATCGGCAAAAGGCGTTGCGTGGTGCGGTATAAAAGGGCCTATCCCCACCATTTCGGGCTTCAGTTCTTCCAAAAACAGCATATCACCGGCAAGATTTTCAGCCGTCTGATAAGGAGAGCCTACCATAAAGCCTGCCCCTGTCTGATAGCCGATTTTTTTAAGCGTCCTAAGACAATCCTGTCTGTGCTTTGCCGAAAGACCGGGCGGATGGAGCTTTGAATAATGCTCGTAATCGGCGGTTTCGTGGCGCAACAGGTATCTGTCCGCACCGCTTTCAAAATATCTGCGGTAGCTTTCTTCGCTTTTTTCGCCTATCGAAAGCGTTACAGCGCAATCGGGAAAATCACGCTTTATCGAACAGACAATATCACATATCATATCATCACTGTAATAAGGATCTTCTCCGCCCTGCAGTACAAACGTTCTGAAGCCAAGTTCATAGCCTGTCTTACAGCAATCAAGTATCTGCTCCTTGCTGAGCCTGTAGCGCTCTGCCTGCTTGTTACTGCACCGTATTCCGCAATAATAACAGTCGTTTTTACAGTAGTCGGTAAATTCTATCAGACCTCTGATATAAACGTCCTTGCCGTAGTATTTTTCACGGACGCTGCGTGACAGTTCAAAGAGATAATCACGCACCGCGTCCCTGTTTTCGATAAGCGATACATATTCGCCTTTTTCGAGGTGGTGTGTGCTGTACAGCTTTGATACCAGTTCTTTAAGTTCTTCGGCTTTGCTCAATCGTCCGCCTCCTTTTCCTTTGAACGATCTGCAGGAAGCTTCTGATAGATAGTCTTTGAGGTAACGCCCTTCAATGCGCCGAGCTTACCCGATAAGGTGTTTATCACATCCTGCGGTGCATCAATGGCAACGCTGATGATAGAAACGCCTGCCTTTTCATAAGGTACTCCCATCCTGCCGATAATGTAATGAGCGCACTCGTGCAGATATTCGTTCAGCTTTGACACCGAAGATGACTCGGATACGACTATTCCTATAAGCGCTACTCTGCTCTCACAATTCATTTAATCACCTTTTTCCCGTTTAAAAATAAAAATGAGCCGTGCAAGGCACAGCTCTATCATAAAAACGTAAAATCGTAAAAATAGTAAAACAAAAACCGCCTTGCTTTTCTGTCAGAATAATCTTTCAGATCAGTCAGGTTTATAAAATTGTAGATATTTTGCCGTTCGGTGAAAGAAGCAAATCTCGCACCTTACGGTTTCTTTATCTATTATAACGCAGAATACGGATAAAGTCAATATCGGTACGGCTTTATCCGCATTTTGCACTAAAAGTCAAATGTTATTTATGCACTCTGACAAATATCAGTCGTGTCTGGGGCTTGCACTGATGTGCTGAATAGCCTGTATAACGGCAACGTCAAGATCGACCGAGGGCTGATTTTCAAGCTCCTGCTTTATGCGTGTGAAAACCTGTCCGTTTACTGTGCTGACATATTTCGGAGGAAGGCGGTTGAGGGAAAACGCTTTCATATCCTCAAGGCAGACCTCGCACTTACAGCAGTTGTAATCTTTGAGCAGTTCCGAAAGTCTTTCGTCAACGTAGTGTTCCATCATATTTATAAGCATAATATGTTTCCTTTCGCATTGATAAAGAGATTTGAATTCTTTATTACATTTTATCACATTTTCCCAGTACAGTCAATAGAATTATGATAATTTGCACATATTTAAATATACTCCGTAAAATTTTTCCGTTGACGGCTGTGTTATATTGACAAACCGCCTTGTCGAGTGTATAATATAAAAGAATGTTAACTAAAATATGACAATAGGCTGATAACGTGCTTTACGTTTGGCTTGATATACAGACCCGGCGGTATGCCGTATTTTAAGCAATACAGCCCGTTTACTCAAAAACGAAAGGAAAAAGCATTTTACATGGGATTACTTACAAAAATATTCGGTAACTATTCCGAAAAAGAAATCAAGAGAATAATTCCGATAAAGGATAAGGTTCTTGAGCTTGAATCGAAATATTCTCCGATGACCGACAGCGAGCTTAAGGCGCAGACTCCTGCACTGAAGGAAAGACTTGAAAACGGTGAAACACTCGATGATATTCTCCCCGACGCATTCGCCGTATGCCGTGAGGCTATGTGGAGAGTTCTCGGCATAAAGCCTTATCCCGTACAGATACTCGGCGGTATTATTCTTTTCCAGGGACGTATTGCAGAGATGAGAACAGGTGAAGGTAAGACCTTCGTTGCCGCACTCCCCTCTTATCTTGTTGCACTCAGCGGCAAGGGCGTACACGTTGTAACGGTAAACGACTACCTTGCAAAGCGTGACGGTGAAATGATAGGCCGTGTACACAGATTCTTAGGTCTTACCGTAGGACTTATACTTCACGATATGAAAAACGACGACAGAAGAAAGTCGTATAACTGCGATGTAACATACGGTACAAACAACGAATTCGGCTTTGACTATCTGCGTGACAATATGTGTATTCACAAGCAGGACAAGGTACAGCGTGAATTCAACTTCGCTATTGTCGATGAGGTCGACTCGATACTTATTGATGAAGCGAGAACTCCTCTTATCATTTCGGGACCCGGAGATAAGTCAACCGACCTTTATCAGAAAGCAAACAGACTTGCGTTACAGTTAAAGCCGTTCACGGTAATCGACCTTGACAGCAAGGAAGATCAGGATCAGTTTGACGGCGATTATATCATAGACGAAAAGGCAAAGAACGCTACTCTTACCCAGCGTGGCGTAAAGAAAGCGGAAGCATATTTCGGCGTAGAAAACCTTATGGATGCCGAAAATATGACGCTTTTACACCATGTCAACCAGGCTATCAAGGCGGTAGGCGTAATGAAGCGTGACGTTGACTACGTTGTAAAGGACGGCGAAATAGTAATTGTTGATGAATTTACAGGACGTCTTATGTTCGGACGTAGATTCAACGAGGGCTTGCACCAGGCTATCGAGGCAAAGGAAGGCGTAAAGGTTAAGAACGAGAGCAAGACGCTCGCTACTATTACATTCCAGAACTTCTTCAGACTGTACGATAAGCTGTCCGGTATGACAGGTACGGCTATGACGGAAGAAGCTGAATTCAGACAGATTTATGCCCTTGACGTTATAGAGATACCTACCAACAAGCCTATAGCAAGAATCGACCACGAGGATCAGGTATATAAGAACGAAGAAGGCAAGTACAAGGCGGTAATCCGTCAGATCGAAGAATGCCACGCAAAGGGTCAGCCTGTACTGGTCGGCACTATCACGATTGAGAAATCAGAACTTCTTTCCTCAATGCTTAAGAAGAAAGGCATAAAGCACGAGGTGCTGAATGCAAAGAACCACGAGCGTGAAGCTGAAATCGTTGCGCAGGCAGGTAAGAAGGGTGCGGTTACTATCGCAACCAACATGGCAGGTCGTGGTACGGATATTATGCTCGGCGGTAACGCAGAGTATCTCGCAAAGGCAAGAATGAGAAAAGAAGGCATGGACGAGGCTCTCATAAACGAGGCTACCGGCTTTGCCGAAACAGATAACGAAGATATTCTCAACGCAAGAGAAACGTATATCAAGTACAATGCGGAATATAAGGCCGCAATAAAGGATGAGGCTGAGGAAGTAAGACAGGCAGGCGGTCTGTTCATACTGGGTACGGAGCGTCACGAATCACGCCGTATCGATAATCAGCTGAGAGGTCGTGCAGGCCGTCAGGGTGACCCCGGCGAAAGCCGCTTCTTCATTTCGCTTGAGGACGATCTTATGCGTAAGTTCGGCGGCGAAAGAGTACAGAGCGTAATGCAGACGCTCGGCATCGAGGACGATGTACCGATCGAAAACGCATTCCTCACAAAGACTATCGAGTCCTCACAGCGTAAGGTCGAGGGCAGAAACTTCTCTATCCGTAAGAACGTACTTGACTTTGACGATGTAATGTCACAGCAGCGTATGACGATTTATTCACAGCGTGCCAAGGTGCTTGACGGTGAAGATGTCAGCGACTATGTAAAGAATATGATAAAGGAAACCATCGAGGAGAATGTCAAGACATACTGCTCCGATGATTATCCTGAAAACTGGAATCTTATCGGTCTGCGTGAGCATTTTGCAAATATGCTTACAAAGGAAGATGACTTCAACTATACTACGGACGACCTCAATACAATTGACCGCAAGGATATTGTAAAGCTCCTGCAGGAAAGAGCGGACGCTCTTTATGCCGAGCGTGAAGAAATGTTCGGCACTGAAAATATGCGTGAGATTGAGCGTATCTGTCTGCTGAAGGTCGTTGACACCAAGTGGATGGATCATATCGACGCAATGGAGGAGCTTAAGCGAGGCATCTATCTCAGAAGCTACGCACAAAGAGATCCCGTTGTCGAATATCGTATTGAAGGCTTCGCAATGTTCGACGAGATGATTGCCGCTATCCGTGAGGATACTGCAAGACTTGTCCTTACCGTCAAGGTAAGGATAGAAGAACCGCTTGAGCGTGAACAGGTAATGAAGCCCGACGCTGAAAACGCAGGTTCTCACACGACCGTAAAGAAATCCGCTTCGGAAAAGGTCGGCAGAAACGATCCCTGCCCCTGCGGAAGCGGTAAAAAGTATAAGAAATGTTGCGGTAAGGACGAATAATAACCGGTAACAGTGCTGTTTCAGCTTGTGTTCATAAAACGGACGCAAGCTGAACGCTTTAATATGACAAACGGCATAAATTATCATTGCTTACAATGAAAGGAACTCAAAATGGCTGAGATCAAAGCATTCAGAGGACTGAGATTTACCGACAAGGCAGGAAGCACAGGCGAGGTGTGCTGTCCTCCCTACGATATTATCAGCCCCGAACAGAAAAAGCAGTATTTGGCTGAAAACCCCCACAATATCATAAGGCTTGAATTGCCGAAAACGGCTGAGGATACCGATGAGGCATACGGCAAGGCAAGAGCGTATCTTAACGAGTGGCTTGACGAAGAAATTCTGAAGTGTGACGAAAAGCCTTCAATATATATCTATGAGATGGTGTTTGACGCACTCGGTTCAAGCTACAGCGTAAAGGGATATGTTTCGCTTGTAAAGTTAGAGGAGTTCTCAAAGGGAATAATTCTTCCCCACGAGGAAACGCTCTCAAAAGCCAAAGAGGACAGGTTCAATCTTATGTGTGCAACCGGATGTAATTTCAGCCAGATATATTCGTTATATATGGACGATGACAACAAGGTATTCACGCTTATAGATAATGCAAGCAAGGGCGTTCCAGACAAGCAGTTCACCGATCCCGACGGAGTTACCCACAAGCTGTGGTGCATAAGCGATGAAGCATTTATCGCAGACCTTGCATCAAAAATGGCTGACAAGAAGTTATATATTGCCGACGGTCACCACCGCTATGAAACGGCGCTCCGTTACAAGAAATTCGTTGCAGAAAACAAGCAGGATGTCGGCACTTCCGAATATGTTACGATGATGCTTGTCAATATGGAGAACAGCGGACTTGTAGTATTCCCTACCCACAGAATCGTAAGGGATCTTGAAAACTTTGATGTAAACGCAGTTATTGAAAAGTCGAAGGATTATTTCGATATTGAAACCGACCTTTCACGCACCGATAGCACAGCAAAGCTTGACAAGGCTTACAAGGACGGCAAGAAGGCATTCGTTCTCTACTGTGACGGCAAGTATACGCTTATGACGTTAAAGGATACTTCCCTTATGGAAAAGCTGATGCCGACTGCAAGCAAGGCACTGCGTGAGCTTGATGTCAGCGTACTTCATACGCTTGTGCTTGAGAGGATTTTCGGCATAGATAAAGAAAATATGGCAAATCAGAAGAACCTTACATACACAAGAGTTCTTGACGAGGCTATTGAAGCTGTAGACAACGGCAGTGCCGATTGTTCGTTTATACTGAACCCCACCAGAGTTTCCGAGATAAGAGATGTTGCGCTTGCAGGCGAAAAGATGCCTCAGAAGTCAACATATTTCTACCCCAAACTCACAACAGGACTTGTTATGAACAAAATTTTTAACTGATCAAAGGAGAAAAAACAATGCTCGCTCGTGAATGCAAAAAGGAACTTACAGAACACATAATCCCTTTCTGGGACAGCCTTGAAGATGATGATAACGGCGGTTTCTACGGCTATGTAGGAAACGACCTTACTCTTGATAAAAACGCTCCCAAGGGCGTAATACTTCACTCAAGAATACTCTGGTTCTACTCAAACTGCTATCTTGTGTTAAAGGATCAGAACTGCCTTAAAAAAGCAAAGCACGCTTATGAATTCCTTTCGAAATACTGTGTTGACAAGGAAAACGGCGGTGTATACTGGATGATGAATGCAGACGGCACAGTAAACGACAGTATGAAGCACACATATTGCCAGGCATTTTTCATCTACGCTATGTCAAGCTACTATGACGCATCTAAGGATAAAGCCGCTTTGGAGCTTGCTCTTGATGTGTTCGCTACGGTTGAGGAAAAGTGCCGTGACGATATCGCATATCTTGAGGCATTCTCAAAGGACTGGAACATTATCCCGAATGACGCACTTTCCGAAAACGGTCTTATGGCTGACAAGACAATGAACACTACCCTGCACGTTATGGAAGCTTATACCGAGCTTTACAGAGTAAGCAGTGACAAGCGTGTGCTTAAGGCTCTGCGTTTTACTCTTGAGATCACGCTTGACAAGATTTACGATAAGAACGGCGGAAAGCTGTTCGTATTCTTCGATAAAAATCTTAACGAGATAGGCGATATTTACTCATACGGTCACGATATTGAAGCTACATGGCTTATCGACAGAGCCTGCGATGTTATCGGTGACGAGCATCTTTCAAAGAGATGTGCCGAGATGAACAAGGTAATCGTCAAGAACATTGCCGACAGAGCTTTATCGAACGGCAGGCTCAATAACGAGGTTGAACACGGTGTTGTGAACACATGGCATATCTGGTGGGTACAGGCAGAGGGCGTAGTCGGCTTCTGCAACGCTTATCAGAGATACGGCGATGCAAGATACCTTGAGATTTCACGCACTCTCTGGAACTATATCAAGGATAAGATGATAGACAAGCGTCCCGGCGGCGAATGGCATTCACAGCTTGACGATAACGATCAGCCCGCAGATTTCAAGCCGGTCGTAGATCCGTGGAAATGCCCCTACCATAACGGAAGAATGTGCTTAGAGATAATTTCTCGTATGTAATCGAAAGGATTCCCCCCTATGTCTGTTTCAAGCAGAATTTTTAAAGCAGCGGCTTTATTTTCGGCTGCAGCAATAGCAATAGTATCATCAGGCTGCAGCGGCGACCCCGTAAAGCAGGAGATTGTCACCTCGATAACCGATCAGGTGCAGTTTTCGTACGAAACCGCCAAAGCTCAGTATATGACTATCGAAGAAGAAGCAAAGATACCCGCAAGCCTTGATTATGCTCAGTCGGAAGCGTATTACGCACCGATAGACGCAAAAGTCAAGACAAATAACATATCCAAGAATATGAAGGTCAAAAAGGGCGATGTTCTGATTGCGCTTGACACGACCGACCTCGACTTTCAGATAAACGATAAGGAAATGAAGGTTGCGGCGATGGCGGACGGTGTTGATAAGGGCTATGCGCAGATTGAACTTGATAAGCTCAAGGAACAGCGTGCCGCTGCAGTGGTGACCGCTCCGTATGACGGTGTAATTGCCGAGTGCTGTTATTCCGCTGTCGGCTCGGACGTCAAATCCGGTACACTGCTCTGCCGTGTCGCCGTGCTTGAATCAATATTCGTGTATAATTCTCAGGGCGCAGGCAAAAATCTGCGTTTCGGTATGGATGTTGACCTTGTTATAAACGATGTCGATTATAAAGGAACGGTGACCGCCGCTCCCGACACAGCCCCCACGGATGCAAGCAAGGACGCTACAAAATACTGTGCCGTTACCCTGTCCGATGACAGCCTGAAGAAGCTGATAAACGACAACAACGGTATCACAGCAGTAGATGCCGGCTGGGCTACCATTCACGCAATAACCGCAAAACGTGTGAACGTGCTTGCCGTACCCGAAAAGGCTATCAAGAAGGACGGCACTAAAACCTATTGCAGTGTTCTTCAGGGCAACGAGAAGTATGATCTTTATGTTGAAGTCGGAACGACCGCAGGCGGATATGTCGAAATACTCAGCGGACTTAATGAGGGCGATGTTGTAGTCCTCTCGGAATCAACGGGCAACGGTTCAAACAACACGGATAATAAAAACAATAATAAAGAAGATAACGAGGACGGCGACGATAACCGTAAGCCGTGGGACAGCGACAAAAAGCCGCCCGAGGATATGCAGTTTCCCAACGATCAGAATAACTGAAGATAAAAACAGCGCCCGGTCAATGACCGGGCAATTTTTATAGCTTTGTAACAATATCATAAAATCCGTTCAGATCTTTTACAGTAAATTTCTGACCGAAATCACGGTTATTATTATATCTGTCGATATACACGGAGGTACAGCCGAAGTCGTTTGCCACCAGCACGTCTTTTCTTTCATCACCGATGAATATCATTTCATCGGGTTTTATGCCAAAATAAACGGCAATATCGCAAAGCCCCTTTATGTTCGGCTTACGGTATCTGCATGAGGTAGACGAAACATAAAGATCGAAAAACGGCATAAGCTCAGGGAAATAGCTTTTGTGCAGTTCGTCGGGCATTCCCGTAGCGACATCGGTAAGTGTGGCGATCTTTATGCCTCTGTCACGCAGTTTTTGCAGTACAGGTACGGTTTCGGGATATGTGTATGCCTTAAGCGGAAAAGCCTCAAAAAAGCAATAAGCGATTTTTTCAGGCAAAATATCCACACCCCATTTTCTGACTATCTCACCGAATATCCTTTCGTAAGAATAATCAGCCTCACGGAATTTTATTGATGGATTGTAGCCACGCAGTATTTCCATCCCGTCCGCTATATTCTTTTCGGTAAGCTGCGGCAACAGCTTTTCACAAACGTGCAAGAAACCGTTTTCATAATAATCGACCCATACGCACGGCATACCCTTATATTCCATAAGCGTGCCGCCTATGTCAAATACGGCTGACTTTATCATAACTGCCTCCGATAATAATTATTCAAGCTCTGCTACCGTAACTCCGGCTTCGCCTTCGCCGTATGCACCGTCACGGAACGATTTGACGTGGGGATTCTTACGCAGGTATTGCTGTACCGCAGAACGCAGAGCACCTGTTCCCTTTCCGTGAATTATAGTGATGACGGAAATTCCGCTGAGAAGACAGCTGTCTATAAAGCGGTCTACCTCCATTACGCCGTCATCGCCGAGCATACCTCTTATATCAAGTTCCATTCCGCTCTTGCGTGAGAAGTTACTTACCAGCTTCTTTCCGACCTTTGAGGGTGTCGGCTGTTTCTTGCTCTCTTTCTTTTCTTCCACAAGACGAAGATTTTCAAGCTTGGTCTTGGTTTTCATAGCTCCGACCTGAACAAAGCACATATTCTTTGAATCCGGCAGTCTTAACAGCATTCCCTCTTTATTGAGATCCGCAAGACGTACCGTATCACCGACCTTGAGCGGTCTTGGCAGAACATAATGATCTATTTTCTTCTGCATTATCGGGTTTGCGGTATCGTACATTCCGTTCACAGATGAGTTAATATGTGAACGGGCGCCCTTGACCTTCTGTGCAAAATCGGCACTTTCCTTCTGCTTTCTGAGCCTTTTAAGTTCTTCAAGCATAAGGTCGCCCTGAAAACGCACTTCTTCGATTATGCTTGCCGCCTTGCTTCTGACGTCCTGAAGTTCTTTTTCCTTGTCCTTTTCAAGCTGATCGCGCTCGGCTTTGAGTTGTTCTGTGATTTCCTTTGATTTCTTCTGTTCTGCCGCCGCAGAGTTTTTCAGCTTTTCAAGTTCCTGCCTTGTCTTTTCGAGAGATTGAATAACTTCTTCAAAACGCTTGTCCTCTGTGCTGACAAGCTCTTTTGCGTTATCGATTATATCACTGCTTATGCCGAGTTTTGAGGATATGGCAAAGGCGTTTGATTTACCCGGCATACCTACAATCACTCTGTATGTCGGTCTTAAGGTCTTTATATCAAACTCGCAGGACGCATTCTCTACGTTGTCCGTCTTTATTGCGTACATCTTGACTTCCTGGTAGTGAGTAGTTGCTATCACCTTGCAGTCACGTTTTCTGAATTCATCAAGGATAGATACCGCAAGCGCAGAGCCTTCAACGGGGTCTGTACCCGAACAAAGCTCATCGAGCATAATAAGCGACTTCTCATCGGCTGTACGGAGAATCCTTGCGATATTCGTCATATGTGACGAGAATGTAGACAGGCTCTGTTCGATGCTCTGCTCATCGCCTATATCCACATACAGTTCATCAAACATACCGATAACGCTGTTTTCGCTTGCAGGTATCATCATACCGCACATTGCCATAAGCACAAGCAAGCCTGCGGTTTTGAGAGAAACCGTCTTACCGCCGGTGTTCGGACCGGTTACGATAAGCGATGAATAATCGTTTCCGAGTTCAAGCGAAATAGGCACGACCTTATCCTTGTCTATAAGCGGGTGCCTTGCCTTTATCAGATTGAAGCAAGGCTTGTCGGTTATAACAGGGGTCACTGCTTTCATCTTTGCGCCGAGATTTGCTTTGGCAAAATAAATTTCGAGCGTCAGCACTATCTCATAATCGTTTATCATCGGCTCGGCAAAGCTGCCGACAAGTTCCGACATTTCCTTTATGATACGCTCGATCTCCTTTTGCTCCTCTATCTGAAGTACCCTAATCTCGTTGTTGGCCTCGACTACCGCCATAGGCTCAATGAACAGAGTTGCTCCCGTTGCGGATGTATCGTGTACAAGACCGCTTATCTCGCTCTTGTATTCGGTTTTTACGGGTACGACAAATCTTCCGTCACGCATTGTGACAAGGCTTTCCTGAAGATATTTCTGCGTTGACTGAGTCTTTATCAGCTTATCAAGCCTTTCTCTTACGGCAAGGCTCTTACGCTGTATCGAACGGCGTATCGCCGCAAGCTGAGGGCTTGCACTGTCAGCAAGCTCTTCTTCCGATATGATAGCGTTGGTTATCATATTTTCAAGGTGCTTGTTTACGCTGAGCTGCTCGAAATATTCGGTAAGCGAGGTCTGAATGCCGCTGCACTGTGAATACCATTCGTCAAGACCGGATACTTCACGCAGGAACATTCCTATATCCATAAGCTCTCTCAGCGACAGCGATGAGCCTTGCTGTGCCCTTTTTGCGCCAAAGCATATATCCTTTATGTTATAGAATTTCGGCGTACCGAATTTTGACGACAGCGTGAATGCGTCGTCCGTCTTTGCAATTTCCGTTCTTACCGTGTCTATATCGAATGACGGCTTTATCTTTTTTATGCGTTCCCTGCATACATCACAGTATGCGTTTTGAGAGAGCAGGTCAAGAATCTTGTCCAGCTCCAGCTTTTTATAGTCTTTTTTCATATTTATATCCTTTATATCTATGTTTCTATTGCGATATTTTTATAATAATCAAGCGTGGGAAACGATCTGTTAAGCTGTGCCAGAAGGTAGAATTCCGCAATTGCGGAAAACAGCTTTTCGTTTTCCTTTGAGATTCTGAAACGGTACATTTTGTCGGTTTCGGAATATGCGACATATCTCAGCGTATGTAAAAGCGTGGGGTTAAGAGCGAATACATTCTTTTCTACAAGCTCGCTGTGTTCCTCAAAACAATCCGAACAATAGATGATACCCTCAACTGGTAAAAACATCATCGTTTCGCTCTTGTAGGCTATGCATTCCCTACAGGCTCTGAGATCGGGCATAAATCCTATCCTTGAGAGAAACCTGAACTCAAATATCGCTTTTATGAAACGAAGCGGCAGCTTCTGCTTTTCAAGCTGAAAATATGTCATGCAGGTAAATCTCAGCAGATCTTCATGCTCCTCCTCAGATGTGGCACAGTATTTTATTATATCGGCAAAATATGCCGCAAGCGACAGTGCCTCAATATCTGCAGATATGTTATAGAAACTGCATATCGGCTCTGCACTGTTAAGCGTATATCCTTTACTGCTACGGCTGACGCAGAACGTTGCATAGCTGAAAAGCGATGCGGCACCCGAATTCTTTCCGCCTATCTTCTTTGCGCCGTGCGCCATAACCTCTATCATTCCGAGCTTGTCAGTGAACAGGTCAAGAAAACAGCTGTTCTCGCCTACAATGCGCTGCCCGATAACAAGCCCTTTCAGCGTAATAAGCATTGAACAGCTACTCCTTTTGATTATATATCAGTCGGCCTTAAGTCCGAAGTCGGCAATGTCGGATTCTCTGTTTCTCCAGTCCTCTTTTACCTTTACCCATATCTGCATATTGACCTTACAGCCGAAATAGTCCTGCATATCTTCTCTTGCCTCAGAGCCTATCTTTTTAAGCATTGAGCCCTGCTTTCCGATAATCATGCCCTTATGCGACGCTTTTTCGCAGACGATGACTATGCCTATATCGACAATCTCCTTGCCGTTAGGCTTCTGCCTTACCTCCATCGTTTCAACATAAACGGCTGTTCCGTGCGGAATCTCCTCGTTCATATTTCTGAGTATCTTTTCACGGACAATTTCCGCAAGCCATACCTTTTCCGCCTGGTCGGTCGGAAGCTCATCGTCAAAATAATGCGGCGACAGCTTTACATATCTGTCGATTACAGGCATTATTTCTTCAACACCTATCCTCTGCCTTACGCTTATCGGAATTATCTCCTTGAAATCGTAAAGCTCGTTGTATTCCTTTATAAGAGAAAGAAGCTCGGACTTGTCCTTTACTAAATCGACCTTGTTTATAAGCAGAACGACATCTGTCTTTCTGTCCTTGAAGCTGTCAATAAGATTATGCTCTATCGGAGAAATCTTCTTGGTCGCATCTGCCATCATAAGTATCACATCAACATCGGTCACGCTCTCTCTTATGGATTTGAGCATCTGATCCGACAGCTTGTTCTTTGCTTTATGCATACCGGGCGTATCTATGAACACATACTGTGTTTCGCCTTTTGTAAGTACACCGTTTATTCTTGTTCTTGTTGTCTGCGGTTTGTCGCTGACAATGGCTATCTTTTCGCCTACAAGATAGTTTGTAAGTGTGGATTTGCCGGCGTTAGGTCTGCCTGCAATAGCCACAAATACCGATTTCGGATTATTCATTTTTCATCTTTCCTTTGATATTTCTTTTCTTTCCTTTCGCTATAAACAGATACGAAAGGCAGGCAAACGCTGTCAGCATTGCCAGATTCCATATGTCACCCGTAAAAAACTCAAATATAATCTTAAATTTTTCAATATCCCAGAACAGTATTACGCCGATTATCACGGCCGCAACAGCCGTTACGAATACTGCGCCTGCGGCAACGTCTTTTCCGACCTTTGCAAGCGCCGAGTAGCCCGGTGAAACCTTGTCGATAACTACCTCTATAGCTGTATTCATCATTTCGGCGGAAATAACCGTCACGCAGGTTATTATCAGCAATATGAACTGTTCCTTTGTGAAATTATAGAATTGCGACAGATACAGCACACACATTGTCGCAACAATGTGTATACGCATATTCATCTCATGACTGATACAGAACCATATTCCTCTTGCCGCATATTTAAAACTGTTAGCAAGTCTTTTAAACACTTTGACCTCTTTTTATTCCCGTGTGATCTTAAGGTTGTTCAGCACAAGGTCCTGCAGCTCAAGCATCACCTTTTCTCCGTCGGGATCGTCCTCGTGATCGTATCCGAGAAGATGAAGCGTTGAATGCGTGGCTAAAAAGCCGACCTCCCTTATAAGAGAATGACCGTATTCTATCGCCTGTGCGTGTGCCTTCTCCATTGAAATTACAATATCCCCGAGCATATAAGCACCGTTTTCGGGGTTTACGTCATACTCGTCATATGCTCCGAGCGGAAACGATATTACATCGGTGACCTTGTTCTTGTCACGGAACTCCTTATTGATGCGTTTTATCCGCTCGTTGTCAACAAGTGTTACCGATACGTCTGCGTCACCGACAAAATCGGTAACTCTCAGCGTTTCTGCTATGCACTTTCTTATAACGGTACGAAGACCGTTAGGTACTTCTATTGCTTTCTGGTTGTTTCTGAAGGACATATATATTTTTGGTGTTTTCTTCTCAGACATTTTTACTTTCCTCATTTAAAAGCGGTCAGCTTTTCTTTCTTTCATTGTACTGCTCATAGGCTCTTACTATATCCTGTACCAGCCTGTGACGCACAACGTCCTTTTCTGTAAAACGGTTGATGGCGATGTCTTCGATATTCTTCAATATCTTTGTCGCCTCGACAAGTCCCGAACGTTTTGAATCGGGCAGGTCGATCTGGGTAATATCGCCCGTTATGACCATCTTGCTGTTAAAGCCGAGTCGGGTCAGAAACATCTTCATCTGTTCGGGAGTTGTATTCTGCGCCTCGTCAAGTATTATAAAGCTGTCGTCAAGCGTTCTGCCTCGCATATACGCAAGCGGAGCGACTTCTATACAGCCTCGCTCCATATTACGCTGAAACGCTTCAGACCCCATCATATCGAAAAGTGCGTCATACAGCGGACGCAGATAAGGGTCGACCTTGTTCTGCAGGTCGCCCGGCAGAAATCCGAGCTTCTCGCCCGCCTCCACGGCAGGACGTGTAAGAATTATACGTTGCACCTCGTGTGCCTTGAATGCCCTTACCGCAAGCGCTACGGCAAGATATGTCTTACCCGTACCGGCAGGACCTACTCCGAACACTATGGTGTTTTTCTTTATGCTGTTTACATATTTTGACTGACCGACCGTTTTCGCCTTTATCGGCTTTCCTGTATGGCTGACGCAGATACAGTCCGCAGTAAGCGTTTGTACCTCCTCGCCCTTTCCCTCATTTGTCATAGAAATAGCGTATCTTACGCTCTGCTCGGTCGGCGTTTCGCCTTTTTCAACGGTTGAAATCAGCGTTTTTATTACCTGCTCTGCGTTATCCACAGCGTTTTCATCGCCTTTTATGCGTATCTCATCGTCACGGGTGAATATCGAAACCTTATATTCCTTCTGAATAATGTTGATATTGTTGTCAAAGTCACCGAAAATAAGGTGAATCCGGCTCATATCCTGAATGCTAACAGCTTTTTCTGTCATTTATCGTGATATATTCCTTTCAAATCCTGAAATTCATCTGTTTTATGCTCTATTCTATGATATTATACCACATTCCGGGCTTTTTTTCAATACAATTTTACGCTAAATCAATATAAAACAGTAATCGGTTGCTTTACGCCGATATTACGCTCCAGCTTATATTTCACTGTCATTCTGATACCGTTTTCTTCCGTACAGACCTCTCTTTCATCCGAAAGTATCCTGCACTGCGAAAGGAAATTCTCTTCAAAGTCCTTTTTCTGCTTTTCAAGCTGTGTCATTATGTCACGGGCGGTATATCTGACGGTTTTCTCCGACAGCCTTGTGTAAACTCCCCTTTTATATCTGTACGGTGTGTCTGCACCGAGAATGCTTACATTATATGTATCCTCGCTGTAGGTAAAGCCGTCCATATTCTCCGCCTCATAATGCTCCCACGGAAGCGGCAAGGCGAAAGAGCCGAACATCAGATATGTTGAATAATATTTCTCGTCGGTTTTCACGCTTCGTGTCTGCTCAAACGGAAGAAAGAATTCTTCAGTCTGCTCGCACTGCGCTTTTAGCAGTCCGTCTGCGTGAACATATACGATATGTCCTCCGTTATCGTTGACAGTACCGCTTATGATAAGCTGACCCTTTGCTATGCCGCTTCCGACAGTGGTCTGCAGCTTGCCCTTATATATTTCCGTATAGATAAGCTGACCGTCAAAGTCGCTTATTACGTTGCAAGGTGTTTCTATCGGAATTTCCACCGACTCAGGATCGTTTGTTTCCGCAACCTTTACAGACACCCTGCTCCCCTGCCGTTCGACCGCCACCCATGACAGCCTGCTGATTTCAGCCATTGCGGATTGCTCGCATACCCATTCGTCAAAAGACTTCCTGCTGCAGCCGGGCATAAGGCCGTTTTTCTCCATCACGGCACATATCTGTGTGTCGGTGACCTCGCTGTTTCCGATGATGTCTATCCTCCATACAAATTGTGACAGCAGGACTATTACAGCGCAACAGCACAATGCGCCGGTAACAAGCCCCCATCTTTTCCTTAGCGGCAAAAGCCTGAACATAAAGCCTTGCCTTTCGGCAACTCTGAGTCGTATTCCGTGTTTTCTTGCTATCCTCGCCGTTTTAAGATAGCTGTACGGCTTTATGACAGCCGTAAAGCCGTCTTTGCCTTGGCATATTTCATATATCTGAATATCGTTTGTTATAAGCTCGCTTATAAACTTCTCCTGAAAACCGCCAAGTCCCTTTATCGTGATATATGCGGCAAAAGTCGCTCTTGCTTTTCTTCTCTTCATGATTCCTCCGCTTCGCCGTGATTTGCCTGTTCAAACCCGACCGAATGTATTTTCCCCGATATTTTCACGCTGTCGTATCCGAATGTCTTGAATTTCAGCCCGATACCGATGATCCTCACTATTCCGCACGGAATCTCAAGTTCAATTATATTATCCTCGAATTTCAGTATTTTCCTGCAGCATTCAAGTTCGGCGCTCCTGTTGTCCTTCAGCGTGATAAACGAATGCCTGCGTGTTTTGTTTTTAAGCTGTTCATATCTCATTGCTAACTTATCGACGTTCATTTTTCCGCTCTCCTTTCATATAATTTATATGCAGGTACAAGCAAAAAAGAAGTGAGGGATAATTATAGCAAAACGTATCAGACAAGCGACGATCTGTATTTTATCGGTAATCATATGCGTACTTCTGACCGCTGACAGCAGAGGAACGTCCGACACGGTACGAAGGTGTATCGGCACCTGCCTTGACAGCCTTATACCGTCGTTATTCTGCTTTATGGCTTTTGCCACGCTTATTATAAAAACCAATATCGGTGAAGTCACAGCAACGCCTTTGTGGTACATAGCAAGATACATTTTAAGGCTCGACAAAAAGACCTTCGCCGTATTTATCTTAAGCCAGATAGGCGGTTATCCTGTCGGTGTAAGGCTTCTGAGTGAGCTATACGGTAACGACCCTGACAATAGCCACAGTTACTCAAAGCATTTATGCTACTGCTACAACAGCGGACCTGCCTTTGTTACGGGTATAGTGGGGATAGGCGTGTATAACGATGTAACCGCAGGGATTATTGTATTTATATCCTGCCTTACGGCAAATTTCCTTGCGGCTGTTGTAATGAATGTCAGAAATACCGCTTCAAAGCCGTATAGGACAGAGATCGGCTTTTCTTCATCCGACATATCGGCTTCTCTTATTTCAGCGGCAAGAGCAATGCTGAATATTATTCTGCCGATATTGCTGTTCAACTGCGTAACGGAGCTTGCAGGATATTTGCTGCACGCCGTCTTTAATATGGAGATACCCGCCATTTTTAAGGCAGTAACTGAAATAACGAATATAAAGACAGACGGCGTTATTTTCTCTTTGCCGATAACCTCTGCGCTTATTTCATTCGGCGGACTGTGTGTAATATATCAGATATTCTCCCTTGCGGATTTTAAGGTCAATAAACTGTATTTTATATTTTCACGCATATTGATATCGGCTGTGAGCGCCGGTGTGTGCTGTCTTATACTGCAGATAACGGGATATAAGCCTGCCGCCGATGCGTTCGCTTATGCCACAGATATACTGATGACAGACCCCTTACTGCTTATGTGCATAGCGGCAATGACGTTCATTTTACTGAAATGTACGGAAAAAATGAAGAAAATATAAAAAAATTTAAAAAAGTACTGGATTTATTTTTAATGATGTGATATAATTGCTTTAGATATAACAGCAATAATATGCAGTGAAATTTCGTTAGGTGGTGTTTTATATGAAAAAGAAACTGTTCGGCAACAATATCAAGCCTTCCTGCAAGTACTGTGAGCTTGGCACCGCTATGGGTGATGATAAGATACAGTGCTCAAAGTTCGGAGTTGTAAAATCTTACGATTCCTGCAAGAAGTTTGTTTATTCTCCTCTCAAGCGTATTCCCAAGAAGGAGATACAGCTTGCAAATTCGGATGTAAACAATATCAATTTCTGATGCATGAAAGAGAATAATAACTTTGATACGGAACTTGTTTTAAATGAGTTCCGTATTTTTTATTATACAAATTCACCTGAGTTTCTCGGCGTTTGTTTTATAATATGATTAAATATTGAACGCACTTTGCACAAAATGCGACTGTTTCAAGCAGAAAAATACATTGTGGTTTTTCTGCTATGGTGGTATAGTATAAATTAAGTTAAACCGATAAAAAATTAATTGGAGGTATTTTTTATGGTAAATTTAAAACGAATAATGGCAGGCATAATTGCAGGTGCAACTGTGGTTTCAATGGCTGCCTGCTCAAACGGCACCACAGACAGTACAACGACATCTTCCAATACCGAAACAACGATTGATGACGAGATTGAAAATCCGGTCAGCGTTGGCGATATAAGTATTGACGCAGGTGAAGAAGTAGAACCCGCAGAACTTGAATATCTCGGTTGTTATGATATAACAACCGCAGGCGATGTTAAGCCGGCATACAAATATTTCTCGGAGAATTACGGCTGTACAATAAAATGCACGATAGTCGGTTCTTTGCAGATTCAGGAAAAGCTGACTACAGCTATTTCTTCCGGTGAGTCACCTGACCTTGTTGACTATGCAGACAACACTTTCCCTTTACTTATGTCAAAGAATATGTACACACCGCTTGAGGAATATATGGATATGTCAGCACCTCAGTGGGCAGGACTTGAGCCGTATATAAACCAGTACAAGTGGGGCGGAAAGAATTATTACTACCCTTGGGCTTATAATGTTTCCCCATACTTCCTTGTATATAACCGTGGCGTTTTTGAGCAGATTGGCATAGAAGATCCCAAAGAGCTTTACGACAAGGGTGAATGGACATGGGATACAATGACGGACTGTATCAGAAAGTTCATTGATTCTGATGCTGACGGCAACAGAACAGGCTTATACGGTGCTACCGCATATTCCGCTCAGTCGTTTATAAACAGTACCGGTACGGCGCTTATTTCAGTCGGAGCTGACGGTAAGCTGGTGCAGAACTTCAGCAACGCAAATGTTGACAGAGCCGCTAACTTTATGCAGACGCTTAAAAACGAAGGTCTTGCATCGTTCCAGGAAGGTGTCATAGATGTTGACACCACACCTATCAAGGAAGGCACAGCGGCATTTCAGGGCATGGGCGAATGGATTATTTCAGGCTATGCAAAATTAATGCAGAAAGATGATACGCTTGATTATTTCTTCGTTCCGTTCCCCAGAGATCCGGAAGCTGATCAATATTATTATTCAATGTCTACATTCGGATATCTTGTTCCGGCAGGCTCAAAATATGCTAAACAGGCATCGGTATTCATTAACTGCTGCCGTCTTAGCAATACCGATGAAGATCTCAGGGCTACAACAAAAGACAGTATCATGAGAAGCAAGAAGTACACCGATGAAATGTACGAGTTCCTTATGAGCTTCAAGGATATCAACAACTTCCATGCTGTAGTTGATAACCCTTACGGACTTGACGAAACTACAAGTCAGATAATCAGGGATGTTCTCGGTAATACACTGTTTGAAATGTACTCAGAACAGTATCAGGGTCAGACATGGACGCAGATGCGTGAGGCAAGCCTCGGCACGATAAATAAGCAGATAGAGTATTATAACGGTCTTCTCTGATAATATACTAACATACAAATAAAACAGCCCATTGATCATTATATCAACGGGCTGTATTTTTATGCAGTCAAATAATTTCTTTTATAAAGAATACCGCCTGTTTGCAGGCGGTATCTGTTTTTTTATTCGTAATCCTTTATCTCGACTTTTTCGATTATTATTTCCGTTTTGGGCTTACTTACTTCTTTGCCGCCCATAGCGTCGTTTGTTTCAACCTCAACGGCAGAAATCTTGTCAAGAACGTCAAAGCCGTCTACAGTCTGACCGAACACGGTGTAGTTACCGTCGAGAGAGGGAGTGCCACCGACTTCCTTGTACTTTGCCTTTGTAGCGTCATCCATATTCTCTATGAACTGCTTTAAGTTTCTGTAGTAGTTTGCCTGGAACATATAGTAGGTATATTCCTGAGAATCCTTGTCGTACTGCTTTGCGTAGTCCTCATAACCCTGAATGTTGTTGTCTATTCTTGAGGTGCTGAAGCTGCTGTAATCCTGCGATTTCTTGTTGTTTACGATGTAGAACTCTGTGGAATTATTGCCGAGTGCGTTGGCGTAGCAGAACGCACCGTAGAAATGGCGCATATTGTAGTTTGTTTCTATGCCGAAGCTCTCAACGTTTGTCTTTCCCGTGAAATCCTTACCGCCCTGTGCCATAAAGTCGGCTACTACTCTGTGGAACGTTTTTCCGTTGTAGAATCCGCTGTTTGCAAGGTCGATGAAATTCTGAGTACCCTTAGGTGCGGCATCGGGATATAACTTAATTGTAATATCGCCGTAATCCTTTATTGTCATTACGGCATATTTGTCGCCCTTTTCGAGCTTTACCTCACCCGTGTTGCCTGTTATCTTTGCCGAAGGGTCGGTTGACGCACCGGGAGCGGCACTGTCTGAGCATCCTACCGATAATGTAATCATTGTTGCGGCACATAAAATGCCTGCTAATATTTTTTTAACCATTATGAACTCCTTTGCTTACATAAACTATCCACTATTTTACCACAACGGCAAAGAAAAATCAATCGCTTTCAGCTAATTTTCAGAAATTGCGGACAACAAAAAGGCTCGTCCGAAGACGAGCCGTAATGTATCAATTTTTACCGATTATATTTCAGCAAAGTACTTGATTGTTCTTACCATCTGTGATGTGTAAGAGTTCTCGTTGTCATACCAGGAAACAACCTGAACTTCGTACAGATCATCAGCGATCTTAGCTACCATTGTCTGTGTAGCATCGAAGAGTGAACCGAATCTCATACCGATAACGTCAGAAGAAACGATTGCATCTTCATTGTAACCGAAAGACTCAGAAGCAGCAGCCTTCATAGCAGCGTTGATGCCTTCCTTAGTTACGTCTGCACCCTTAACAACAGCTGTAAGGATTGTTGTAGAACCTGTAGGAACAGGAACTCTCTGTGCAGAACCGATGAGCTTACCGTTCAGCTCAGGGATAACAAGGCCGATAGCCTTAGCAGCACCTGTTGAGTTAGGAACGATGTTAGCAGCACCTGCTCTTGCTCTTCTGAGGTCGCCCTTTCTGTGAGGACCGTCGAGGATCATCTGGTCGCCTGTGTAAGCGTGGATCGTGCTCATGATACCGCTCTGGATAGGAGCATAATCGTTAAGAGCCTTAGCCATAGGAGCGAGGCAGTTTGTTGTGCAAGATGCAGCAGAGATGATCTTGTCATCAGCTGTAAGAGTCTTTTCGTTTACGCTGTAAACGATTGTGGGCAGATCGTTACCTGCGGGAGCAGAAATAACAACCTTCTTAGCACCAGCATTGATGTGAGCCTGTGCCTTGTCCTTTGAGCAGTAGAAACCTGTGCATTCGAGAACTACGTCAACACCGAGCTCGCCCCAAGGACAATCATTAGCGTCCTTTACAGCATAGATCTTAAGTGTCTTGCCGTCAACTGTAATTGTGTTAGCTTCGTCATCAGCAGATACTGTGTGAAGGTTCTCACCTATCTTACCACAGTAACCGCCCTGTGCTGTATCATACTTTAAAAGCTGAGCGAGCATTGAGGGCTTTGTAAGGTCGTTGATTGCAACTACCTCATAACCTTCTGCGCCGAACATCTGTCTGAAAGCAAGACGTCCGATACGGCCGAAACCGTTAATAGCAACTTTAACTGACATTGGAATATTCCTCCTAAAAATTTTGTGAATTTTTCGCAGGCGCAAAGCGTCCGCTAAATTTCTACTTCTCTATTATACAAAATTTTTCTCTCATTATCAAGTGGTTTGACAATTTTTTATCAGAAAAAGAAAGTGAATTATTCCCGACTTTTAAAATAGTTATTTGTGCAATATACACAAAAGGGTTGAATTGTGTAAGATTTTCTGTTATTATAGATATATAAACAGACTGTAGAAAAAGTCTGTTTTTCCAAAAAAGTGCTTGTTCTCAATCCCTAACCCCAAACCCCTTCCCCGTGGGAAGGGGCTATATTACTGGGGCTACCGCCCCTAGTCCCTGTCGGGGGCTATGCCCCTGCGACCCCATTTTCGATAAACAAGAGGTTTATCGACAGACTGAGATATATAAATTGTAATCGGAGAAATCAAATGAAACTGTATCTTACCGACCTTGACGGGACTCTTCTTGACCATAAGGCGCAAATCGGACGAATGACTGAGGCGCTGATGAACAGGCTTATTGACGATGATATAAAGATAAGCTACGCCACCGCACGTTCCGTGCATTCAGCCGAGCCGAAAGTAAGCTGTATCAATTTCAGGCTGCCTGTGATAACTCATAATGGTGCTTTTATAATCGACCCTGTCACAAAGGAGCGTATCGTAACGCATTTTTTCAGTGAAGAATCAAAATCGTTCATAAAGTCTTTCTTTTATGAACACAAAGAATCGGTGCTTGTGTACTCGGTCATAGACAATTACGAAAGAGTAAGCTATCTTAAAAACTGGCTCAATAAAGGTACGGAGCGTTATTTAAAGGACAGAGCCGGTGACAGAAGAATGCACCGTGCAAAAAGCTATGGCGAACTGTTCGAAGGCGATATTTATTATATAACGCTTATCGAGCCTGTAATGAAGCCCGATGAGCTTGACCGATATTTTTACAGAACGAACGGATTTTCAAGAAACTATCAGCCCGATACATACGATACCGACGAATACTGGTATGAAATCTACCGTGAGGACGTTTCAAAGGCTAATGCGGCACTGAAGCTGAAGGAGCTTGTCGGTGCGGATGAGCTTATAGTTTTCGGCGACAACACAAACGATATATCAATGTTTACGGTAGCCGACAGATGCTATGCCGTATCCAATGCAACAGATAAGCTGAAAGAACTTGCAACGGGGATAATCCGCTCAAACGAGCAAGGCGGTGTGCCTGTGTTCATACAGTGCGACAGCTGTACGGTAAGGCAGTATGATAAGCAGCCTCTTTACGTTTCGCCCGACAACGCACGGTTCAGCGCCTGTACTGCTACCGCCGACAGCGGCGACGGTGTGGGCATACTGAACGAAAAGCAGATACACGCAACGCTGAAAAGCTATTTTGCCACCACTCTTTTCGATAAGGAAATAAAGATAGGCAGTTACTTTGCCGACCTTGTTACCGAGAACGGAATTTTTGAGATACAGACGGCAAATTTCAGCTATCTTGTACCTAAGCTGAATACGTTCCTCAAAGCATCGCACGTTACGATAGTCTACCCTTTTCATAAAAAGAGCCGCCTTAATTATGTCGATAAGGCGACAGGCGAGATACTCAGCAGCGGAAGAAACGTTACCGCAAGCGATATGACCAACTTTTTCCTTGAGCTGTACCGGATCAGGCAGTACCTGAACGACCCGAATCTGACCGTCTGCATTGCGGATATAGCCGTAGAAAATCTTCGCTACTGTGCAAAGGATATGAAACGCAGAAAGACAGACAGAAAGGTAGCCGTTCCCACTTCCCTGCTTCGCCTTACGTTTCTTGAGGACAGCGACAGCTACCGTTGCTTTATCCCCGAAGGATTACCCGAAACATTTACGCTTAAAGAATTCAGAAAGTGTATGCGTTCAGGCGATGCAAGCATAGCAATAAAAATTCTGCAATATGTCGGAGTAATTGATTATATCGGCAAAAGAGGAAACGAATATCTTTATAAAATCACATAAACGAAAACTCCCGTAAACCGTTTTGTCGGCTTACGGGAGTTTCAGCTTGTATAAAAAGTCTGTTTTTTATAAGATAGTGCGAATTCTCTATCCCTATAAGAACGCTTTGTGGGCTTTGCGTCCTGCAAAGCCTTTG